>QMCE01000018.1_pt1 | contig 196382 bp, 134 predicted proteins | sample 1821851 | NCBI WGS metagenome assembly QMCE01 (sample SAMN09453174, study PRJNA476694) | Termite gut metagenome, whole genome shotgun sequencing project. | isolation source: worker | host: Odontotermes sp. | place: South Africa:Pretoria | collected 2016-01-28
GATTTTGCTTCGATGTTTGGCGGTATGGACGGGACTCGAACCCGCGACCCCCTGCGTGACAGGCAGGTATTCTAACCAACTGAACTACCACACCATTTTGTTTCGAAGTTTCGGCGCTACCTCCACTTCCGGAATTCCGGCCGCTCCCTTCATCCCATTTTTTCGGAACTTCAGCCTTGGCTTCCATCCCTCGAGACTCCTGCTTTAAGCCGTCATCCCGCTTTTGCGCTACGAGAACCGCGACCAACTCCGGTCGGTGAACCACTCTTTCGGCGATCGGTTTCCCGTTTTGCGTGTGCAAAGATAAGTCAAAATCGCACAACAAACAACAACTCGACTAAAAAAATCGTAATTTTGACGACGATTTCGCAAAAATATCGACGGCAGGTTGCCGTAGTCGTAACGGCGAACATCCCGAAACCGGTAACACAACGCATGAAAAACTTCGCAGCAATAGATTTCGAGACGGCCAACAGCCACTCCTCAAGCGTGTGCAGTGTCGGCATCGTGGTGGTTCGCGGCGGCCGGATCGACGAAAAACTCTACGAACTGATCCGCCCTGCCCCGAATTTCTATAATTACTGGAACACGCGTATCCACGGCCTGTCGGCCAGCGACACCGCCACCGCCGACCCGTTCCCCGATGTGTGGGAGCGAATCGCTCCACTGATCGCCGATCTTCCGCTCGTCGCCCACAACAGCCCTTTCGACGAGGGATGCCTGCGGGCGGCGCACCTCCACTATGGAATGCCCTACCCCGGCTACCTATTCTACTGCACCTGCCGCGCCTCACGCCGTGTCCATCGCGGGTTGCCCGACCATAAACTGCACACCGTCGCCGCCCACGTCGGGTTCGATCTTCGGAACCATCATCACGCCCTTGCCGATGCCGAGGCCTGCGCCGCTATCGCGATGGCGATTATTAGGTAACCGATCGAAAAAGCTACAGATACATTATAAATCACACGATATATTTCTTGAATACGTTCGCTATTTTCGAACCGGTATCGAGAAACCATTCATAGGCAAACTCAACACTTTTTTGCTCCCGAACATCCACATTAGAGTGACTTATGGCGATACGGGATGCTTTAGCCGTCGGCAATTCTTGCCAATCCAACGCGAAACCAAGTTCTTGCTCTATTTCCTCTCTTTGTTTGTATAAAGATAGGAAAAGTTCCTTGTTTTTCGGTATGTAAATTTCGGTCCTAATGTATTTTTCTTTTAGCGAAACCATAAAAGAAACATGAGCTTGAGACGTTCCTATGCTCACATCATACCAATGTTGCGGCTGTGCTTTTCTCTGTCTGAATGGAGATTTACGAGATGCGATATATTGTGAAAAACCTTCCCAAAAGTTTAATTGTATCAGGTTACTGTCTGTGAGGTTTTGGGAGGAATTACTTTTGCGATATGCTTTTTGCCAATCGTTGGGTGCACATACTATATTGAAAACAGGCGCGGGCAAAGAGTTGTCAATTCTGATGACCTCCATCTTGATCGCAAAGAAATTCAGTGCTTCGTCTGTTATTTCATTTAGCCAATCAACGGCTCGACGGTGCTCTTCACGAATCTTTTTGAAAATCCAAATAATATAATTTGCCTCCAGTCCCGAAGCATAGGTTATCAACTTGCCAAGATGGTCGTGATTAGTTGTTTCGAGTTGATTCTCTATAATGACTATCTTTCCCGTATTTGATTCTTTGGCCAATATATCCGCCGAGAAGCCACCCACGTTCGCCTCTGTTTTTGTCACTTCCAAGTCGATCCCGACTGCATCAGCCAAAGTCTGAATATTCTCCGGCTCGGCTAACCAGTTCGTGTAATCCATAGCTTCGTGTTTCCAAATTTTACGGAGATCCACGTGCTCTACCTTACCTAACACTATTCCAGCCATAATATAACTAATCCATTATTGTCAATCTTAACGAAAAAACGTAAACTGCACACTGCCATAGTTGCGGGTCTGAAGAAAATGAGGGTGAGCGGAGAAATCGTGCCCTTTGGAGTGTTCGAAGATCAGCAGGCCGCCCTCCTCGGCCACCGATCCGTCATCGCGTACTTCCCCTTCGCGCCTCAACAACCCGCGTTCGAAAACGAGTGCAATAACCTCCTCGCCGCCGGGCAGATCGTAAGGTGCGTCTGAAAAGATTATGTCGAACCGGCGGGTGCAAGCCTTCAGATAGTTGAAGACGTTGGCTTTGACGGGATAGAAACCACCCCGTCCGCTTCTCGGCCACCCCTCCACAGGAGGGGAACCGATGAAACCCAACTCGGCGGCGGTGCGGCGGATGAAGGCGTGGTGTACGGCGTTGATCTCGACGGCGGTGACACTGCGGGCACCGCGCGAGGCGAACTCATAGCTCACCGACCCGGTACCTGCGAACAGATCCAACACGTCGCACTCGGTGTAGTCGAAACCGAAACCGGCCAGCACGTTGAACAGGTTCTCCTTGGCGAAATCAGTGGTCGGCCGCGCCCTCAGGTTGCGCGGCGGGTTTATGATCCGGCCTTTATGTTGTCCGCTGATTATGCGCATTGTCCTTTAATAACTTGTCGCTCTTCTTTGTAGATGACATTCCCGCCGACCCGTAGCGGCCGTTGCCGTCGGCTGATTATTCTCATGATTATTTATTGCCGTTGGCTTTAGCCAACGGATGATGAGGCGATGATATATCATCCGGGCTTTAGCCCAACTCTTGTTTTGGGCTAAAGCCCGGGAGGGTGTTGTTCTTTTTGTATCCGTCGGTTAAAACCGACGGCGATAGTTATGATTTTCTTCCCACCGAGGGTTAAAACCCTCGGAAATAACCGGATAAAACCGACGGCAACGAAAAGTCAATTCGTAACTCGTAATTCGTAACTCGTAATTAAAGAAACCCCCTTACACCACCCGCACCTTCTTGTAATAGCGCCGGAGGGCATCGGCCACAAGACCGGCACGCTGGCCGCTTACGGCGATATCGAACCGGCGAAGCCTGAACCTGCGTCCCACGACCTGCATATAGTAGAGGATCGAATCGGTGGAGTTGTCGGGCAACGCTTCGGCCATGCGTAATGCGCCGTCCCACACCGCGAGATAGACGTTCCGGGCGGTCAGATGGATGTTCACTTCGCGTCCCCGCCGTCCCGATCCCCGACCCGCGGCGGCACGAAGAAGGGGCGAGGTCACGGCGACCTCACCCCTTTCATATTTATCCTTATAGAGTTCCCACGCATCGGCCTCGACGACCATCACGGCGACCACGCCGTCGTGCGGTTCACTCGCGACGGCGACCTCACCCTCGGCGAGCGTCACTCCGTTGAAGCGCAGATAATCTACCGCGGAACCCTTCTCGTACAGCGGGGCGGGCACAAGCGCCACTCTGGCAGTGTCGAACGAGAGAGTGTTCTCCATCCCTTCCACCATAAGCCCCCGACCGGAAACGTTATTCCCAGTTCCCGGCGTCGTTGGTGGTTCTTTCGACGGAACCTACCTGAATGCCCGGATATTTATAGAAAACATTCTTTGCGTTGTCGATCAGATTGACGAGTTCCTGCTCGTCGAGATCGTACATGAAGGTCTTGTACGGAGCCTTGGCCTCGAACACCGGCACGACTACACCCGATTCGGTGGTGAGCATGGCGGCGTTGAGAATGTACTCGGTTCCTTCCTTGGCATAGGGAATGAATTTCATATCCTCGATCTGCCGGTCGCTGAGGCGGCGGGGCGAGAATATGGTGTCGCGAACCGCCATCGAGAATTTCTCGACGTTCTGGCGTCCCGTCCTCTTGAGCATTGCCATCCCCACGGAGTCGTTCTCGTCGACCAGCTTACGTTCGAACACGAGGGAGTCGCGCAGGGTGAAAGTGATGAGCGAGTCCCAACTGCCGGTATAGTGCCCGGCTTTCTGCTTGAACGCCTGCTCTGCCGAACGGATGTCTTTGATGCGGTCGATGACGGCGGCTTCACGCACTGCCAACTCTTTCTTGTATTCGAGCGGGGTGGCGATCTGACGGAAAAGGATCCACGCAAGGGCCAGGATGGCGAGAGTCAGGAAGGCGATCAGCGTAATTTTAAGCCATTTATTCATTGCTATTTTTTTATTAAGTTTGTACGTTGAATCAGATCGAAGATGCAAAACGAGCAAATCGCGTCCCAAATTTATGCTAAATTTGGTTTCGAACCAACTTTTGGACAAAAAAAAGTTACGGAAAAGTTGTCGTCGTGGATTTCCACCCCTGCCGACGGCACGATTTTCATACTCAACGGCTATGCCGGAACGGGAAAAACCACCCTCGTGGCGGCGTTCGTTGCGGTTTTGCGCACCCTCGGCATCAAACCTGTGTGTCTGGCGCCGACCGGAAGGGCCGCTAAGGTTTTTTCGCGCATCTCGGGCGAGAAGGCGCTCACCATCCACAAGAAAATATACCGTCAGAAAAGTCTCGCGAGCGCCGAGGCGACCTTCACGCTCGACATCAATCGCGAACGGAACGCCTGCTTCATTGTCGACGAGGCTTCGATGCTGGCCAACTCCCACGGGGGCGATGGCGAGATGTTCGGCTCGGGGGCGTTGCTCGACGATCTGGTGAGCTATGTCAACAGCGCGCCGGGATGCCGCCTGATGCTGGTGGGCGACGGGGCTCAGCTTCCTCCGGTAGGCCGCGACGACAGCCCCGCCCTCGATCCGCGCCGCATGGGGGTCTACGGCGGGGTGGAGTACGCCTCGATGGACGACGTGGTGAGGCAGGAGGCCGCGAGCGGTATTCTTTTCAACGCGACGCTCGTGAGAATGATGATCGAAAATCGCATTTACGACATCCCCATGCTTCGCACCGGGGGGTTCGGAGACGTGGGCATTCTGGACGGGAGCAATTTCACCGAGAAGCTCGAAGAGTGTTATTCGCGCTTCGGACGCGACGAGACGATAGTCATCACACGCTCCAACAAGCGCGCCGGACGCTTCAACGACTCGATCCGCCGTTATGTCCTCGGGGCGGAGGAGGAGATCGAGAGCGGCGACGTGCTGATGATAGTGAAGAACAACTACCACTACACCGAGCGCGATGAGGACTCGCCGGTGGGTTTCATCGCCAACGGCGACATCGCGCGTCTGAGGCGTCTGAGGCGCGTCGAGGAGTTCTACGGTTTCCGTTTCGCCGACGCCGTTTTACAACTTCCGGATTATGACGATTATGAGGTGGAATGCAAGATCATGCTCGACACGATCCACTCTGGCGCACCCTCCCTCACTCGCGAACAACAAACCCGTCTTTGGAGGGCGGTCGAGGAGGACTACATGGATATCACCGCCAAGGCGAAACGCTATCGCGAAATCCGCGAGAACGACCATTTCAACGCCCTTCAGGTGAAATTCGCCTACGCCATCACATGCCACAAGGCCCAGGGCGGCCAATGGAGGGCCGTATTTATCGACAAGATGCTTTTCGGCGACGAGCAGATGTCGAAAGACCTGCTTAGATGGCTCTACACCGCCATCACCCGCGCCACCGACCGCCTCTATTTCGTAAATTTCGATGAACGATTTTTCGAATAGGCGTTAGGTACCTACAATTTATCTTTCAGCGCTTTGTTGAGATCGACCAACAGGGCCTGAAGGTGGATACGGTCGTCGCCCTTACTCCGCCGCACGGCCCGGCGAACGAGATCGCGGGAACGCACTGCCAGATCGGTCAGATAGTCGGCCGAGTCGTCTATCGTATCCACATCGACCTCTGCCTGAAAACCCATGCCCGCGGGGCCGAAAAAGCCTTTGTCGCCGAGAAGCGCCGCCACCGAGCCGTGGCCGTGCTTCGATTCGTACCGGCGGAGGAGGTTTGCATTACCGCGTATCTCTCCGCTCTCGTCGAGCCTGTAGGCAAGGATCTCCTCGATTGAGGGAGCGAATCCCGTCAAGGCTTCCGAGTCCGCTCCGTCACCGGCAAGAGGTCGGCAAAACATCTTGACCATCGTTTTCTGAAGCATCCTGTCTCCGTAAGTCGACGGGCGGCCCGCAAGCACATTTTCCCACGTTTCGGCATAAATGTCGTCCATGAACTCCCTCACACTGTATGGCGACTCCGAGTAGAACGAGGAGAGAATGACATTCGATATCTGCGCTTCGAAGTCGGCGGCCACCCTTTCGCGCATCCTGTACGAACCTCCCACGCCCAACGGGAAACGGCGCACGAGCGACGGTTCGTCCAACCAGTCCATGTCCCGGTACTGGTCCATTATCCAGTGCAGCGACTCCTTCTGGATGGCTTCGGGCACCGGTACGATCGCCTCGCCCGGCGTTCCCTCCTTTACTTTGTTCAGGTATATTCCGCCTATGTTCATCATCACGTTGTGCAGGTAGCGAAAATACTGATCGTTGATCTCGGCGTAGAGCCCCTGCCTGTGCCGGTAGTCGGGATCGTCGTCGATCCACTCTTCGAGCCTGGAGAGGATATATTTCAGGTTCCGTATGCCGTAATCGCTCGAACGGACGGGATCGTCGCCGAGATCCTCCTCGATCGAGGAGGGGTCGTAGCGTGCCGCCAACTGCTGGCGGCCGTAGCGGTAGACGGGATCGCCCGCCACGGCATCGGCCCAGCTCTCGACGAGGGGCGCTTCGTCCCATTCTCCGGCAAACTCGGGCAGATATTTATATGCCCATTTGACCGCATAATAGTCGTAAACACCGAGATCGGGAGGAACGAGTTTGACGCCGTGATCCTCGGGCTGAGCGATATAATTATGGCGAGCGTAGTCCATGATGCTCGGCGTGGTGCCGTATTTCCGGGTGAAGCTCACCGAACGCAGCGAGTCGGTCGGCCACGCCGCCGAAGAGGCCATATTGTGCGGAAAACCGAGCGTGTGTCCCACTTCGTGCGCGATGACGTATTGCAGCGACTCGTCGACAACGTCGTCGGGCATCTTTCGGGTGCGTACCCGCGGGTCGAGTTGGGCCGTCTGCACGAAACGCCACTTGTTGATAAGGTCGATCACGTTGCTCCATACGATCACCGAGGCCGTAACGATCTCCCCCGTGGTCGGATCGACCCACGACGGCCCCATCGCGTTGGCCGTGCCGGAGGGTAGATAGCGCACACACGAGTATTTGAGGTTGTCGGGATCGAAATCGGGATCCTCCCGGGGCGTCGGAAAATCTCGCGCCACCATCACATTTTTGAAACCGATCGCCTCGAAGGCCCGATTCCAGTGCTCTATACCCTTTTTGATCGGCTCTTTCCACGTCTCGGGGAAATCGGGATCGACATACCAGACTATCTGCCTGGACGGCTCCACCAACTCGCCGCGCGCGTAGGCCTGCACATCGGAGGGAACGATCCTCCAGCGGTTGGCGACTGAGTAGGCTTCGGCCCCGTCTCTCTTTTCCGTGAAACGGGTCTTGTCGGTCGTGTACATTCCCACGCGCGAATCGGTTATGCGCGGGGTCATCTTATCCCGAGGCAGTAGCAGTATCGAGCGGGTGACTTTCGCCGTGACGGGATAGTCGGTCAGTTGGGGCGATCCCATCATCTCGGTCGACACCTTGAACGCGAGGGTGCATTTGACCGACAGGTTGTCGTCGAAGGACTTGATCCCGTCTATCGAACTGCCCTCCTTGTCGAATGTCGGAGTGATAGTGGTCAGGCCCTGGGGGAAAAAATCGAAGAAAGAGGGGTTGTCGAGAAAGAGATCGGCCATTTCTACGACCACCGACGTGCTGTCGGCGCCCCACGCCTTCACGGGATAGGAAAACAGTATCGGATCCCGGCTCACCTTTTTCAGGGCGCTACTCGCAAAATCGGTGGTCAGGGCGCTGTTCACCTGACGCATGTGTACCGTCGAGTCCCGCAACGTGAAGCGAATATGCTTGGGAGTCTGCTGCTTGTAGCCGATGTCGCCGAATTGTCCTCCCGATATTTCCGACAGCGTCGAAGCCATCAACATCTCCCGGCCCATATACCGGACGGGTATCTCGAAAAAAATCTTGTCGGCCGTTTTGCGCAGGGTGATAAAGTCGCTTTTGGAAGTAACCACGCCTTTTTCGTCGTCGAACAGGCCGCCGTAGGGTTGAGCCACGGACTCCGACGCCAATAATAGAACGGCCGCCGTCAACAGTATCGATAGGTTTTTCATAATGTGAAGTTTTGAAAACGCCCTGCAAAAAAGATGCCTCCCTGAAAAACAGCGTGTGAGCGGGATCGTGGAAATTCGGACGAACGTTTTTTTTGAAGATTGAGCCGCTATCACCGACCGGTATTTCTATAATTATTACTATCTTTATCCCAAATTTTAGAGATTACTCAACCTAAAACTATTTTCGAATTATGAAAAACCTTTGTTTCGCTCTCGGATCGGCCTACACCGCACTCCTCGCTTTCATCATCGTCTGCATCGACCAACTGCTCAAAGGGCACATGCCCATCGGTTCGGAGGCCGGGTTCACCTACATTTCGTTCGTGGCCTGGGCCGTCTATTTCTTCGCCGGTACTGCCAAGGCGGGCTTTCGCGCGTGGATCGGCTACGGTGTCGGAGTGGGGTTCTCGGTGCTCATCATTTTGCTGGCAGGTGTTTTCGCCGCCACGAAATTTTTCTCCGTGCCCATCGCCGTATTCGTCATAGTGTTCCTTGTACTCTACCTCGAAAAGGTGAAATGGATCGATTACATCCCCGCGATGTTCGTCGCCTCGGGTTGCTTCTTCGGGATCATGAACTATGTTCCGGGTGCGACTTTCGGCTCGGCCGCTACCGTGGAACTCATCTACGGCTCGATCGGTCTGCTGTTCGGCTGGTTCACCGTGGTCGGCAAGAACGCCATCGCCAAAGCCTGCAAGGTATAGCCGCAACTCCGCGTGCCCGGGATAAACAAAAACACAACCAAATCAAAACAGTCGTTATGAAAACTTCACTTATCTGCATTTTTCTCAGGCTCACGGTTGTCGTGTTGTTTATCTCCGCCGCCATTCCCTCGACGGCGCAGGAACCTTCTTCGTTCTTCACCGTCGAGGGCATTGTGCGCGACGCGTCCTCGAGACGTCCGGTGTCGGGTGTGGGTGTAACGGTTCCGGGCACCCGTATCGGAACCGTAACCAACGCCGACGGGACCTTCTCCATCAAGATCCGCTATGATCTCGGGGCCGGCGAGCTCGAATTTTCGCATATAGGTTACCGCCGGGAATTGTTGCCGGTGGAGCGCGCCGACCGGACGAACGTCACAGTCGCCCTCGTTCCCAGAGAGATCGCGCTTTCGGGCGTGACGGTGGTGGAGGAAGACGCCCGGCGGTTGGTCGAAGGGGCCATCGAGCGCATCGGTGTCAATTATTCCGACCGGATGGCCATGCTGACAGGTTTTTATCGCGAAACCGTCCGCAAGCGAAACAACTATGTCGACATTGCCGAGGCGGTGGTCGAGATCAGGCGCAGTCCCTACACCGATCCCGTCGCGAGCGACCGTCTGCGTATTGTCAAGGGGCGCCGTTTAGTCAGCCCCCGTCCGAGCGACACTCTGGCCGTCAAGCTGGCCGGAGGGCCCAATATTTACTTCGTGAACGACATCGTCGGCAACCATCGGTTGTTGTTGGACCGCGAGGAACTCGACAACTATCGTTTCACGCTGGAAACACCGGCGGTATTGGACGACAGACCCCATCATACGGTCGCCTTCGAGCCCGCGGTAGTTTACGAAAATTTCGCGCTTCTGAGGGGCAGGCTCTATATCGACCGCGAAACGCTCACCATTTCGCGCGCGGAATACGGCATCGACATGAGCAACAGGGGAAAGGTAGCCTCGATGATCCTGCGCCGCAAACCGGCTTCGCTTCGCTTCCTGCCCAGCGAGCTGACCTACACACTCACCTACCGCAGGCGCGAGGGTCGCAGTTATCTATATTATATCGGCACGCAGATCCGTTTCCGGTGCGACTGGCGGCGAAGGTTGTTCGTCACTAATTACACGGTTTCGTCGGAGACGGTGATAACCGACGGCAGGGAGGGCGACGTGGCTCCGATCCCGTACAGGGAAGCGTTCCGCGCCGACCAGTCGCTCGCTTACAGCGTGGGTGATTTCCGTGGCGACGAGTTTTGGGAGGATTACAACATAATCGCCCCCACCGAATCGCTCGAAGATGCCGTCGACCGGCTCAAGCGTCGGAACGAATAGATATAAGCCACCATCGATTCGTCATACCCGTAAGAAACAAAAAACCGGCTTTCCGCCGGTTTTTTGTTTAGAGGTTATCTTTTTCTATATCCTTGAAATATCTGTAGGTGGAAACCTTCAGTTCGGTTGCGGCGGCATCGTCGACAACGAGAATACCTCTCGGGTGGGTCTGAAGGCCCGTGATCGTCCAAACGTGGGAGTAAGCCCCCTCGACGCCCTGCTGCACCGCGCGCGCCTTGCCGTGGCCCGTGGCGAGGATCAGCACCTCGCGGGCCGACAGTACGGTGGCCACACCCACCGTGAGAGCCGTGCGGGGCACAAGCGCCGTGTCGCCGCCGAAAAAGCGTGCGTTGGCGATGATGGTATCTTCGGTGAGGGTTTTCTCCCGTGTACGGGACGCCATCGACGAGAACGGCTCGTTGAATGCAATATGGCCGTCGCTCCCCACTCCGCCCATAAAAAGGTCGATGCCCCCGGCGGCTTCGATACGCGCCTCGTAACCGGCACACTCCGCGGCAAGGTCGGGTGCGTTGCCGTCGAGGATATTGACGTTTTCGGGTTTTATGTCGACGTGGCTGAAAAAGTTGTTCCACATGAACGAGTGATAGCTCTCGGGATGGTCTTTCGGCAGGCCCACATACTCGTCCATATTGAAGGTCACCACGTTCGCGAAAGAGACTTCACCCGCCTTGTACATACGGATAAGCTCGGCGTAGGTGGCCAGTGGGGTGGAACCCGTGGGCAGACCAAGAACGAAGGGACGCGGGCCCCGATGGGCGTCGATGCGCGATGCAATGTGCCGTGCGGCCCACGAGGCGACGGCGGCGGAATTATCACAAATCAGTAATCTCATATTGTTTTTTTATTTGATGATTTCGTAATTTGATAATTTGGTAATTTGATAATTTGATGATGGGCTAACGCGGAAACTATAGTGCGTAGCTAATTACCAAATTATCAAATCATCAAATTATCAAATTATCTAATGATCTGATCCGGCCGGAGCTTAACGAAAACCTCGATGGCCTGATATTCGGCCATGCCGAGAGCGTCGTACACCCGGGCTGTGTGCTGGGTGCGGTCTTCGGCCCTCTGCCAGAACTCGCGTGCATCTTCACCGGGGAACGGCACTATGTCTTTCTGCGAGACGTGGCGGAAGATGGCGTGTCGTTTTTTCACCACCTCGTCGGGGCTCAGGGGCACGGCCATGTCGACCATGTCGAGATCCCACTCCTGCCACGCACCGCGATAGAGCCACAGATTGCAATTTTCGATCCACGGATCGCCGGCACACTGCCGGATTGCTCCCAGCACCGCCTCGATGCAGACGCGATGGGTGCCGTGGGGATCGGAAAGGTCGCCTGCGGCATATATCTGATGGGGTTCCACCTCGCGCAACAGCTTCACGACGATGTCGATATCGGCCCGGGAAAGCTCTCCTTTTTTCACCCCGCCGGTCTCGTAGAAAGGCAGGTTGAGAAAATGGCAACGGGTGGAGTCGTCGAGGCCGAACTCGCGGCAGGCGGCCTTCGCCTCCCCGCGTCGGATACCGCTCTTGAGTTCACGTAGCTCCAACGGATCGGGTTCGCCGTTCTTTTGGGAGGCGATAGCGGCCTTGATCTTGTCGTAACGGTTCTCGAAACCGCATTCGCGCGCGGTGTCGAGCGTCATCAGCGCCATATCGTCGTAGACGGCGAAGTTGCCCGAGGTCTGATAGGCGACGTGAACGTCGTGGCCCTGCTCGACGAGGCGGCAGAAGGTGCCTCCCATCGAAATGACATCGTCGTCGGGATGGGGCGAAAAGATAACCACCCTTTTGGGGAACGGTTTCGAACGCTCGGGACGCGTCGAGTCGTCGGCGTTGGGTTTTCCGCCCGGCCAGCCGGTGATGGTGTGTTGCAGGTCGTTGAATACTTTTATGTTTACCGAGTCGAAAGTCCCGGCGCTGTCTAAAAGCTGCCCCAGCGAGTGGTCGGTGTAATCTTTATAGGTAAGTTTCAGAACCGGCTTGCCCACCTGCCTGCAGAGCCAGATGACCGCCTTGCGGATGAACTTGGGTTGCCAGTCGCACGTTCCCACGAGCCACGGGGTGCGGAAACGGGTCAACTGTTCGGCCGCACCCGCATCGGCCACCACTTCGAGATCGTTGTGGCTTTGAAGATAGCTTGCGGGAGAGTCGGCGGTTATCTCGCCCTCGACCATTCGCGCGATAGTGTCGGCCTTTTGCTCACCCCAGGCAGGTACTATGATGCGCCGCGCGCTCAGAATAGTGCCTATCCCCATCGTGATGGCTTTGGAGGGTGCGTCCTCCGCGCCGAAAAAGTCGTCGGCCACCCTCTTGCGCGAGGCGTTCGACATGGCCACCAATCTCGTGCGGGTACCGGGGAAACTCCCCGCTTCGTTATAACCTAACTGCCCGGCCGTTCCCACTCCCAGAAGCGCGAGGTCGATGCCTCCGGCTTTGGCGATGCGGGTTTCCCAGGCACGGCAATAGCTCCCCACCGCGGCGGGAGGAGTGGTTGCATCGAGCATGTGGATATTCTCCTGGGCGATGTCGATGTGGTCGAGGAACTGGTCGCGGAGCTTATGCGCCTGGCTCTTGTGATGTTCGGGGGCGATGGGATAGAGTTCGTCGAGGCCGAAAACCACCACATTCCCGAAACTCACCTCGCCGCGGCGCCGTTTTTCGATAAGGCTGTTGTAGACCCCGAAAGTCGATTTGCCGGCCGACAGCGCCATAACGTATTTTTTGCCCTCGGCCCTGCGCTTTTCGATCCCCGCGACTATCTCCGAGGCGATATACTCCGCCCCTTCGGTTTCGGTGGCGGCAACGCGCGTGCGAACCTTCTCCCAACGGGTTATCATATCCTCGGGGTCGGCTCCCGGAATGAGACCGCCTTCACCCGGCAGTTGATAGTTGTCTTTCATTAATTTGATAATTTGGTGATTTGATAATTTGATAATTTGGCTACGCTAAAAAAGCGATAGGGCGAATTTTTATTCAATTCTTGGTTTTGCAGGTAATAATTATTTTATTGATAACTCTCTCCAAATGCGATAATTGTATTTGTAAATGACTGCAATCCGGATATGTTTTTGTCTCCTTACAAATCAAGAGCCAGTAATCGGTTTCTTCAACCTCTTTGGCAGCAATTTTCATTTTATGTAAGAAATCTCCGTGACTTTCTGCATTTTGAGCCTCTCTGACGTTGGCTCCTATCGAAGTCCCCGATTTGAGAAGTTGCCTTGCCACTATATATTTTTTGTTTGTCTCTAACAATTCGGCATATTCAACAATACTGATCGCAAAAGCCAAAGAGAGTTTCACGATCAGATTATCTTCTCTCGTAGCTCCCATTTCATTATCAAATTACCAAATTATCAAATTATCAAATAAGTCACTTTCTCGATTCGTACCATTTAACGTATGCCCGGTTGACGGTGCGGAGGCCGCCGGGAGTCGGATAGTCGCCCGAGAAGTACCAGTCGCCGTTGTTGCCGGGACACGCCTCGGAGAGTTTTTCGACCGTCTGGTAGACGATCCCCACCTCGCACCCGCAATCTTCGGGGGTGACCATGCGGGCGATGCGGCGTGTGATCTCGTCGTAGGTGAAGGGGGCGTATACCTCCTTCACGTGATTCACCACTTCGCTGTCGGGCACGTTCTCGGATGCCTTGCAACGCGCGTACACCTCGTCCAAAAGCGACTCGCGTCCGGCGTCTTTCAACAGCGACAGAGCGGCGTGGAAAGCTATGAACTCGTCCATGCGCGACATGTCGATGCCGTAGCAGTCGGGATAGCGTACCTGGGGCGAAGAGGAGACTATGACTATCTTCTTGGGTTTCAGACGGCTCAAAATCTTCACGATACTGCGTTTGAGCGTCGTTCCGCGCACGATGCTGTCGTCGATCACCACCACCGAGTCCTCGTAGGGTGTGATGCTGTCGTAGGTAATGTCGTAGACGTGGGCGGCGAGTTCGTTGCGTTCGCCCCCTTCGGCTATGAAGGTGCGCAGTTTTATGTCCTTGACGGCGAGTTTCTCGGTGCGCACCTTGTGGCTCACGATCTCGTGTATCTGGGCCGGGGTGATGGCGGTGCCCAGGGCGGCGAGTTTGCGTACTTTTCGCTCGTCGTTGTAGGCTTCGAGCCCCTCGATCATTCCGTACCACGCAACTTCGGCGGTGTTGGGGATGAACGAGAATACCGCGTGGTCGATGTCACCGTCGATCTCGCGAAGGATGTCGGGTACTAAGAAACGGCCCAGAGCCTTGCGCTCACGGTAGATGTCGGCATCGGTGCCGCGCGAGAAGTAGATCCTCTCGAACGAGCAGGGGCGCGGATCGACAGGTTCGTTTATCTGCCGCAACTCCACTTCGCCGCTTCGGCGCATGACGATCGCCTCGCCCGGCTTGAGTTCGCACACCTGATCGGTGGTGAGGTTCATCGCGGTTTGGATGACGGCCCTCTCGGAGGCGAGCACCACTATCTCGTCGTCGATGTAGTAATGTGCTGAACGGATACCCCACGGGTCGCGGATGGTGAAGCCCTCGCCGCTACCCGTCACACCCGATATTATGTAGCCGCCGTCCCACATGCGGGAACCTTCCTGCAGGATCGCCGCGATATCGAGGTCGCTCTCGACCCTGTCGGTGAGTTCTGCCCCGCGTAGCCCTTCGGCCATAAACTTGTCGTATAGAGCCTCGCACTGCCGATCGAGAAGTCCGCCCAGCTGTTCGAGCAGGATGAAGGTGTCGGCGTTGTTACGCGGATGCTGTCCTTCGGCGACTATGCTTTCAAGCACACCGTCGAGGTTGGTCATTTTGAAATTGCCCGCCAGCGCGAGATTCTGACACTTCCAGTTGCTACGCCTCAGGAACGGGTGGACATAGGATATGCCCGAACAGCCGCCGGTGCTGTAGCGAAGGTGGCCCAGAAGCAGTTCGCCCTCGAAGGGTATCGCCTCGCCGCAGCCTTTTTCAACGCGGGCATGTACCCTCGCCTCGTGTACTTTGCCGAATATGGCACGGATGGCGCGGTTACCCAGGGCCCTTTCACGGAAGATGTATTCGTGTTTTACGGGAGGGTCGATCTTCACCACGGCGAGACCGGCACCCTCCTGCCCCCGGTTGTGCTGTTTTTCCATCATCAGATAGAGCTTCCCCAGCGCCCAATTCTCTCCGTATTTCTGTTTATAGTACTCCAACGGGCGGCGCAGTCTTATCTGCACCACCCCGCACTCGTGTTTGATCTGATCGCTCATATTGTATGTGGATTGTTGTGAATACAAAAGTAGTGATTTTTCGCGGACGCTCATAAAAAAACGACGACGGAATTTCTCATCCCGTCGCTGTTTTATTTCGTGGCGCCGTCAAAATTTAAGGGTGGCGCGGGAGCCAGCTTTCATTTCGAGGTGCAGAAAGCCGTCGGTGAAGGTGTGTGCGGCGCCCTCGACCGAAGCCGGTTCGGCGGCGCATTTGAGAACGAATGTTCCGCCGCGCGAGGAAGCGACCCCGACGTTTTTGACAACGCCGTCGTTCCACGAGAAACCCACGGTGAAGCCGCCGCGCGCCCTCATGCCTTTCACAACCCCCGAAGTCCATTCCGCCGGGATCGCCGGGATCAGCCTTACGAAACCCTCGTGGCTCTGCATCAGCATCTCGCCGATCGCCGCCGAGCCGCCGAAGTTGCCGTCGATCTGCATCGGGGGATGGGCGCTGAAAAGGTTGGGATAGGTGCCCCACCCCGTGCCTGCCGGACGCGCCAGGTCGCCGAAAAGTTTCCACGCCCTTTCGCCGTCGTGCAGGCGCGCCCAAAACGCGATCTTCCACGCCATCGACCAGCCTGTCGACTCGTCGCCGCGCCTTTCGAGCGTCGTGCGCGCCGCCTCCATCAGTTCGGGGGTTTTCCCGTAAGTGATCTCGTCCGCGGGATAGAGGCCGTAGAGTTGGGAGATGTGGCGGTGGTGCGGTTCGGCCTCGTCCCAGTCGAAAGGCCACTCCATCACCTGACCGTGGCGGCCGACGGAGGTGGGTTTCAGGCGCGGCAGTTTGGCTTCGAGACCCGCCGTCCACTCTTCGTCCACGCCAAGAATGCGGGCCGCGGTAATCGTGTTGGTGAACAGTTCGCGCACTATCTGGTCATCCATAGTCGAGCCGGGCGAAATGCTCACGCGGTCGCCATCGGGCATAACGTATGTGTTCTCGGGCGAGGTGGTCGGCGCCGTCACGAGCCATCCCGTGCGCGGATCCTCCACGAGGTTGTCCTCGAAAAAGAGCGCGGCCCCCTTAATCACGGGGTAGACCCCCCGCAGGTATTCGTCTTCGGGGGCGAAGGTGTAGTGCTCCCACAGGTGGCGGCACAGCCACGCCCCGGCGGTGTTGGTAGCTCCCCACGAGGGGTGTTCGCCGGGCGAGGTGAAGCCCCACACGTTGCCCAGAATGTGAGTCGTCCAGCCGCGGCTGCCGTAATAGGTTCGTGCCGTGCGCTCGCCGGGGGCTACCAGCGACGAGGTGAAGTCGATGAGCGGGATCTGCGTTTCGGGAAGGCCCAGCGTCTCGGCTCCCCAGAGGTTCATCTGGAGGTTGATGTTGAGGTGGTAGTCGCCGTTCCATGGGGTGCGTATCTGCGGCGCCCACAGTCCCTGAAGGTTGGGCGGCAGGCTCCCCGGACGCGTCGACGACAGGAGCAGATAGCGGCCGAAACATAGATAGAGGGCCGCAAGATCGGCATCCGTGCGGTCGGTGGCGAAGGCTTCGAGGCGGCGGTCGGTCGGCAGATCGGAATTGGCGTTGCGCGGAAGGGTGAGCGACATTCCGCCGTCGCGCTCCCTGTATCGGGCCACGTGAGCTTCGTAAAGGGTATTATAGTCGGGAGTAAGGCGCTCGATGATCGCGGCTGTCTTTTCGGCGGGATCGCCGCCGTCGAAATCGGCAAGCGGAGGGTATTCGGGCAGTCCGGCGTAATCGGTCGCCAGCGACACCACGAGCAACACCTCGTCGGCCCCGCGCACGGTAAGTTTCCCGCCTGCGGCCTCCACCGTGCCGACTCCGGGAAGGATCGCCCTCACGCGGCCGTGCCAGTGCATTCCTTTCTGCCCGGGGCCTGCTTCGAGCTCTCCCCTGAATGTCAGTTCGCCGCCGCTCGCCTGCACGTCATAAAGCCCCTCGGCGCGCTCGAAACGGACGGTGAAATCGAGGTTGTTCTCAGAAGAGGTCAGGCGGATAACCCCGACATCGTCGGCCTGCGACACGAAATAACGCCTGTCGTGACTGACGCCGCCGACAGAGAAGTGTGTCCGTGATTCGGCGGTCGAAAGGTCGAGCTCGCGCCGGTTGCCGACGGGTTCGTCCTCCATGCCCTCGAAATCGAGCCAAAGATCGCCGAAGGTTTGGAAACACCCGTACTCCGGGCCCGAGCTCCCCCGGCCCAGACAGGTGAAAGCCTTGTACATAAGATCCTGCGCCTCCTTACCTCGTCCCTCGAACAGCAGGCGGCGTATTTCGGGCAGATATTGCAGGGCGTCGGGATTGTCGGCCATCTGGGGGCCGCCCGACCAGAGCGATATTTCGTTCAGCACGATGCGTTCGCTCCGCACGCCTCCCCACGGCATCATTCCGACGCGTCCGTTGCCCAGAGGGATCGACTCCTCCCATATCGCGGCCGGGCGGTCGAACCAATACCGGGGCGTGAGCGACGCCTCGGCTCCAAAGCACACCGACGCCGCGATGAGCAGCGCCGGTGCGAAAAACCATTTTTTCATCATATGGATCACAACGAGTATCCTTCGCGGTATTTATAGTGAAGCCGGGCTGTCGCCTCGGGATCTCCGCCGACGAATTTTTCCACTATGGGGTTCCAGTGCAGGGGACGCCCCAGTTCGTGCGCTATGTTGCCGAGCGTGCAAACGGTACACGAACTGTGGCCGATCTCGACCGGCACGTTCGGGTCGCGGCGGCTGCGCATAGAACGGATGAAGGTCTCAAGATGGGGGACGTTGGTCTCATAGGCGAAGCCGTCGTCCCCGCTCTCGGCGGTGGGAAGGTACGCGGGATCGGAAGCCATCACCTTGCCGCGCCGAACATGTATCCAGCCGCCCTCGCCGTAAAATCTGCACGCCTGTCCGCCCTCCAAGGGCTGAAGGGTCATCTCGATACCGTTGTCGTACTTATAAGTGAGGTGGTCGTGGTAGCTGAACCCGGGAGGGATGATCTCGACGGGGCCGGTGCGGTCTTTGCCGAGCGACCACTGCGCTATGTCGAACATGTGGGCGCCCCAGTCGGTCATATATCCGCCTCCCGTCTCCTTTATGTAACGCCACTCGGCCCAATAGGTTTCATTCACCTCGGGAGAGAGCGAAACGGGCGGGTCGAGCCTCTCGTTGTAGGGAACATCCCACGAGAGCGGGCCACGCCATCTGTCCCAGTCGAGCCCGGTGGGAATTTCCTGCGGGGTATAGTCGTAGGGCCGGGGGAACGGAGGAGTTCCCACATGGACTTTGACATGCGAAATCTTACCTAACTTTCCTTCTCGCAGGAAGTTCGCAACATGGATAAACTCGGGCGAGGAACGCTGCTGGCTTCCCACCTGAAGGATACGGGCGCCGTCACGAACGGCCTTCACAAGCTGCTGCCCTTCGAATATGGTGAAGGTGAGCGGTTTTTCGAGATAGACATCTTTGCCCGCACGGCATGCGGCGATCGCTATGATGGCGTGGTAGTGGTCGGGGGTGGCGATGACGACCCCGTCGATGTCGGGACGGGCGAGAAGGTCTTCGTAATGGTCGTAAAGTTTCACGTCGATTTTTTGTTTGGCCTCAGCGTAGTGTTTTTTCACACGCTCGGCGAAACGCTGCCTTTTGACGTCGTAGAGGTCGGCCCCGGCCACGACCCTGACACCGGGAACACTCACGAAACCTCTCAAAAGATACATCGCCTGCTGTCCGAGGCCGATGAAACCGATGTTGACAGTGTCGCTGGCGGCCGTTTTCTTAACAGCCGAAGATGTTGCCGCCGACAAGGCCGAGGGCACCAGAACCGCTCCGGCAACACCTGCCGCCGAAAAACGGATGAAATCGCGTCTTGAAAGTTTTGAACTCATTATGTATATGTTTTAGGGGTTATGTATTGTGGACGTAAGAATGGACGCTTTCGGCCTATTCCCTCAGTTGCGGAATATCGACCGAGTTCTGTGTGTCGCCTATCAGGTGCTCGGAGAAATAGTCGGCCATCATCCAGAAGAAATAGTCGGTCATATCGCCGAAGCCGTGGGCCTGACCCGGCAGGATCATCATGTCGAAGCGTTTTCCCGCCTTGATGAGCGCATCGACCACCAGCATCGTATTGGCCGGATGGACATTGTTGTCGACATCACCATGGAGCAACAGCAGACGCCCCTTCAGGTTGCGGGCGAGTTGTTGGTTGTTGGCTATCGAGTAGACGAAGGTGGTGTCGCTCACGCCATCCTTTTCTTTTATCTCCTCCTTCACGCCGTGGTGGGTTTCGCTCCACCAGCGGTTGTAGATGCTGTTGTCGTGGTTGCCCGCGCAACTGACGGCCACTTTGAAGAACTCGGGGTACTGCAGTATGGCCGCCGTGGACATGAATCCTCCTCCCGAATGGCCCGTGATGCCCACGCGGTCGATGTCGGCGAAGGGAAGGCGGTCGGCGATCTGAATGGCGGCGGCTTTCTTGTCGGCCAGTCCGTAATCCCTCAGATTGCCGTAGCCGTAGGTGTGGTACCATTTCGAGCGCGAGGGATGGCCGCCGCGGTTGCCGACGGTCACCACGATGAAACCCAACTGGGCCAACTGTTCGAGGCGGTAGCTCGGCGGGGCGAAGGTATAGTTCACACCCTCGGTCTGCGGGCCGGGATAGACATACTCGACTATCGGATAGAGTTTGGTGGAATCAAGATCGAACGGCAGATAGTAGACGCCCCACAGGTCGGTGATGCCGTCGGCGGCCTTCACCTTGAACGGCGTGGGGAAGCGGTAGCCCGAAGCCATGAGCCTCGAAAGGTCGCCGCGTCGTAGAGCGTGGAATAGGGTGCGGCGTCGACCCTCGAGGAGTTGTCGACGAAATAGCGTTTACTCTCGCTCATGTCGACGGCATGGTTGATGTCGCCCGGAGTGAGAAGCTGAAGGCCCGATCCGTCGGCGTTGATGCGATACAGGAACGTGTAGTAGGGATTTATATCCTTCTCGCGGCCGTTGGCGGTGAAATAGATCGTGCGGGTGGCGGGATCGGTGCCGAGTACGCGCTCCACATGCCACGGCCCGCTCGTGAGCTGGCGTTTACGGGTTCCGTCGATACCGTAGAGATAGAGGTGGGCCCAGCCGTCCTCCTCGCTCCAGTGAACGAGGTCGCCTCCTGGATCCGAGACCCACACCGGATCGCGAAGTTCGTTGTAGGTGTTGAACCTCTCTTCGACGACGTTATCGACCGCGAGGGTCGCCGCATCCACGCGGCAGATGTCGATGCGCTTCAGGTCGCGGCTTGCGCGGCGGATGAGGAACCCGTCGTCGGAGCCCATCCACACCCGCGAGGTGACGGTATAGTCGTCGGTCTTGCGGGCAATGTGGCGTTTCGAGTTATCGGAGAGTATCGAAAGGGTCTGGTCTTTGAAAGCCGCCACGTCGATCTCGCGCATTTCGCCCGCCAGATTACCTATGTAGAGATGCTCCACGGGCGCCTCACTTTCTCCGGGCATCTGATAGCGGTAGGTTTCGAGCGTGGGACGCGGGCGGGCGGTGTGTTTTATCACCCACAGGTCTTTCACGTTCCTTTCGTCCTCCCTGATCGTGAGAAAGTTACGTGAATCGGGTGACCAGACAAGGGGTACGCGGTAACGCTCCAGCTTCTTCTTTTCGGGATCGTCGCCGCTGTTCGTCCTCGACGAACCGAAGCCCCAGTAGCGTTCGCCGTCGAGCGTGAGCTGCCTTTCGACGATGGTCGAGTCGCGCTCGTTCACCATCGCCTTTTCGTAGTTCTTCCAATCCATGCACCACAGGTTGAAGTCTTTGCCGTAGACGACGCTCTGTCCGTCGGGCGAGACGCTCCCCCACTCCGGCACGACGGGGGTCTTGTAGTCCTCGAGATGGGTCAGATTGCCCGAAGCGATGTCGTAATGGAACACGAACTTCTTTTTTACCTTCTTCTCCTCGCCCGTCTTGCGGTCGATCTCATCCACTTCGTCGACCTTGCTCTCGACGGTGAAGCGGAATGCCTTCCGGTCGGCGGTGAAACGTATCTGACCTATGGGCAGATGCTGCGCGTCGTAGGGATCGCGCGTGGCTCGGGTGATATCGGCGGCCATGCGGTCGGCGTCGAAAAGCGGACGGCGCGTGCGGCGGTCGGGATCGACCAACCACCACCCCTTGCCCTCGGCAGTGGTGTATTCATACCAGAAAAGGTTCGATTCGTCGAGCCAGTTGGCCCTGACGGAGGTCGACGAGACCATCTGCCTCACCTTGGCGGGCGAGAAACGTTCGGCGGCCGTGTAATTACTGTGGGTTAGCGGAATGCGCTCCTGCGCGGAAGAGACACCGGCGGCAAAAAACAGGGCCGATGCTACGATTATCATTTTTTTCATGCAAGATTTTTGTTTAGGCTCGTTTATTATAATTGCGCAATATACGCAAATATTGACTGTTTGGCAAATGTTTTGTATCTTCACCCCGTGAAAAAATGAAAAAAATCCTCCATACTCTTTTTGTCGTTGCGGCTATCGTTCCGTCTCTGTCAGCTCACGGCCTCGCGGCCCCGCCGGAGGCCGGTTCCGCCATGGACGAACCCCGCAAAAAAGTGGCGGTGGTGCTGAGCGGAGGAGGAGCCAAAGGCGTGGCCCACATCGGCGCGCTGAAAGTGATCGAACAGGCCGGGATTCCCGTCGATATCGTCGTTGGAACCAGCATGGGGGCGATAGTGGGAGGACTATACTCCATCGGTTACACCCCCGCCCAACTCGACAGCATGGTGATGTCGCAGGATTGGGGATTGCTTCTGAGCGACCGCACTCCGAGGCGCAACCAGCCCTATTCGGAAAAGGAGGACACCGACCGCTATCAGGTCACCTATCCCTTCGGGCGCGGAGCCGGGGGTGTCAGCGGGCTTATTCGGGGAACCAACCTCGAGATGCTCTTCAACGACCTGATGGTGGGACACCACGACAGCTTGGATTTCCGCCGCCTTCCCGTGCGTTTCGCCTGCGTTGCGGCCAACATAGTCGACGGCTCCCCGGTGGTCTTCGAAGAAGGGGTACTGCCTATAGCGATGAGGGCCTCGATGGCCATTCCGGGATTCTTCACGCCCGTTTACATGGGCGACGCGGTGCTGGTCGACGGCGGGATGATAAACAACTTTCCTACCGACGTGGCTCGCCGCATGGGGGCCGACGTGATAATAGGTGTCGACGTACAGTCGACCCTGCGCGGCAAGGACGATCTGTCGGGCGCCACGCAGGTGATGTTCCAGATCGTCGACCTTAATATGTATCAACAGAATTTTCCCGATAAGGTGGCCGACACCGACGTCTATGTGAAGGTCGACGTCGAGGGCTATTCGTCGCAGAGTTTCAACCTGCCCGCGCTCGACACGCTCATCCGGAGGGGATACGACGCTACATTCGCTCTTCGGGACGAGCTCGCACTGCTCAAGGAGGAGATCGGGTTGGAGAGAGATTTCAGTCCTCCGGCGCGAACCCCGTACATTCCTCTCACCGCACGGGGCTCGTTCCGAATCTACAACGTCGCCTTCGACGAGCTTTCACCGCGCCAGCAACGCTGGGTTATGCGCAAGTGCCGCATCGCCCCTAACAGCGCCACCACGGTGGAAAGGCTCAACCACTGCGTCTCGATTCTCGGTGCCGCAACCTCCCACACGAACATCTATTATTCGCTCCGGGACACGCTCGACGGATACAACCTCGATTTTCACATGGCCGCCGTCAGGGGTAACTCGGTGAGCGCGGGGGTGAATTTCGAGACCGAGGAGATATCGTCGGTGATGGTGAACGGCACCTTCCGCCTGGGACGAAGGATGCCCATGGAGGCGTCGGTGACGGGACGTTTCGGCAAGAGGCTCGGTATCGACGCTCAATACGTTTTCCTTGTTTCGCCCCTAAGCGGATTCAAGGTCAACTATGTGTTCAACCACGACGATATCAACGTCAACTCCGGAGGCCGCAGGCGCTACAACCCCATATACAACCGCCACTTGGGGAGCTTCAGTTTCGTCAACATGAACTTTCTCAGGCAGAACCTGCGGATGGAGTTGGGGCTGGCGTTCCAGGAGTACCGTTTTCTGGACGTTCTGAGCGGTTCCCGCGACTATGGCACCATCAACGCGCAGGAACGCCATGATCCGGAATGGGAGACCAACCTGCTGGCCAAACTCGACGAAAGGATATGGAGCTACTTCGCAAGGATCGATTACGAGTCGCTCGACAGCCGCTATTTCACCATGCGCGGAACGGCCGTCTCCCTCGATTTCGAGCTTTACACCGACAATTTCTACCAGTGGAATAACGGGGCTCCGTTCTCGGCGCTGTCGCTGTCGTGGGCCACGGCCATCCCCCTCACGCATAACCTTTCGTTGCTCCCCTCCGTCTATGGGCGGATCATGTCGGGACGGAGCATCCCGTTCCCGATGCTCAACATGGTCGGCGGAAAATTCTTCGGACGCTACATGCCCCAACAGATGCCGTTCGACGGGATCGGATATATGGAGACCGCCGAAGACATCTTCCTCGCGGCGAAGATACAGGCACGCCGCCGGATCGGGCGAAGGCATTTCGTTTCGGCTTCGTTCAATTACGGCATTGCGGCCAACGACTTTATGACCCTCTCGGCCGACGGACGCAACTATTTCGGCGCGTCGATAGACTACGGCTACGACCTTCGCAGTTTCCCGCTCTCGGTGTCACTCAACTGGTCGAACATCACCCGGAGAGTCGGCTTCTATTTTCAGGCGGGGTATATGTTTTAATTACGAATTACGAGTTACGGATTACGAGTTACGAATTCGCCGCGTCGTAATTGCCGTCGGTTAAAACCGACGGATATAAGGAGCGATCCTATCCTCCCCGGGCTTCAGCCCAAATTTAACAGGAGTTGGGCTAAAGCCCTGAAGGGGAGTGGATTCCTGCTGTCCGTCGGCTAAAGCCGACGGCAATATTTTCTTCCTGCAAAGGTTTAAACCAACCTACGCAAAAAACGGAGCAGGAGTTTATTTTATGTAAACTCCTGCTCCGTTTTGTATGTTAGCGGCAATAGAGACCGCCGTAACTACGAATTCATCGATATGAGCAATTCGGCGTTGTCGCGCGTATTTTCCATGTGTTTTTTGATGAGCTCCATCGCCTCGACCGAGTTCATGTCGGAGAGGTGTTTGCGCATGATCCAGGTGCGTTGCAGAACCTCTTTCGGCAGCAGCAGGTCTTCGCGGCGCGTGCCGGAAGCGATGACATCCACCATCCACCGCCGGATAGATGCGTTTGTTGGCAAGACGGCGGTCGAGTTGCAGTTCCATGTTGCCCGTTCCCTTGAACTCCTCGAAGATCACCTCGTCCATCTTGGAGCCGGTGTCGATCAGGGCGGTGGCGATGATGGTCAGCGAACCGCGTTCCTCGGTGTTGCGGGCCGCGCCGAAAAAACGCTTGGGTTTGTGGAGGGCGTTGGCGTCGACACCACCGGAAAGCACCTTGCCCGAAGCGGGCTGCACTGTGTTGTAGGCGCGTGCGAGGCGGGTGATGGAGTCGAGCAATATGACGACATCCTGGCCGCACTCGACCATGCGTTTGGCTTTGTCGAGCACCATTTCGGCGACCTTCACATGCCGCGTGGCCTGTTCGTCGAACGTGGACGAGATGACCTCGGCCTTGACGTTGCGCGCCATCTCGGTGACCTCCTCGGGACGTTCGTCGATCAGCAACACGATCATGTAGACCTCGGGATGGTTGTCGGCGATGGCGTTGGCGACGTTCTGGAGCAAAACCGTCTTACCCGTCTTGGGTTGTGCGACGATAAGGCCCCTCTGCCCCTTGCCTATGGGCGAAAAGAGGTCTACCACGCGGGAGGAGAGGTTGTTGTGTCCGTTGCCCGTGAGGTTGAACTTCTCCGAAGGGAACAGCGGCGTCATGAACTCGAACTGCACGCGATCGCGCACAGCGTCGGGGGTGAGGCCGTTTATCATGTTGACCTTCACGAGCGGGAAATATTTCTCGCCCTCCTTCGGCGGACGGATCACACCCTGAACCGTGTCTCCGGGTTTGAGGCTGAAAAGTTTTATCTGCGAGGGCGACACATAGATATCGTCCGGTGAGTTGAGATAGTTGTAGTCGGCCGAACGCAGGAAGCCGTAGCCGTCGGGCATCATTTCGAGCACTCCCTCGCCCTCGACGTGGCCGGTGAATTCGTCCCTCGCCTCACCGTGGGAGTGGCCGTTACCCCGCTGGTTTTTCTGGGAGTAGCCGTTCTGGCGTGGCTGCTGTTCGCGGCGGCCGCCCTGACGGTTTTTGGGTTGCTTTTCGCGACCTTCGGCAGGCTCGGAGGGAACTTCTTCCGGAACGGCGCCTTCGACAGGAGCTTCCGACGGCTCTTCCGCCGGGGAGTCCTGTGCCCGCTCTTCCGACTGTTGACGGGGCTTGCGTCCACGCTTCTTGGGACGCGGTTGCTCGAAACCGTTATCCGTTTCGGGAGCGGCATCCTGCGGCGCCTCGGAGACGGGAGTCTCCGGTTCGGCCGAGAAAAGTTCGGGCTGGTCGGGCACGGGCGAAGGCGCTTCCGCGCGGTGCGTGGCCGGATGGTCGACCGATTCTACACGGCCGTATGCTATCTTTGGGCGCCTTCCGCGCCGGGGAGCCTCTTCGGCATGGGCGGCAGGCTCGACGGCGGCTTCCGGTTCTTGATCGCCGTCGCCGTCGATGCCCGACGCGGCAGCGGATTCGCTGACGATACGGGCGATAAGTTCGTCTTTTTTGAATTGACCCTTAATGTCGAGAGCCTTCGCTATGATGCGCAATTCGGATAAACTTTTATCCTCGAGCGCTTGTAAGTCTTGCATATAAACGGATGAATGGTTGTGAGTTAGCCGCCGTCGGCGACATATCTTCAGGATCGTTCCGCACTCTCTTCCCATGGCGGAATAACAGTGCAAATATACTATATTTTGTCGTCTGCGCAAATTTATTGCCAAATTTTCGATCTGCTTACACTATCTTCGCGTTATGATGACAGAGATATTTTCGGAGTTGGGACGGCGAATGTCGGCTTACGGCGAGGGCGATACAGCTGTCGCCGCCCGGAATATTGCCCTCGACATGCTTTCGGAGAGGACGCTCCGGGAGTGGCTCGCACTCTACCCCGCCCTGCCTGTACGGGAGCCACGGAACATTTTTATAATCATGGCGGGTAACATTCCTTTCGTGGGAATGCACGATCTGGTGTGTGTGCTGGCGGCGGGCCACAGGGCGATAGTGAAGCCCTCGTCGAAAGATTCCGGGAACATGGCGTGGGTGGTGGAGCAACTGCTCGATATCGCCTCCGATCTGCCCGTCTCACTGATTAACAACGATAATTATCAATTAGACGCGGTGATAGCGATGGGGGGCAACGACACAGTGGCGGCGATCGCGGAAAAGTACGCCGGGATACCGATGCTTCTGCGGGGCAACCGCTCGTCGCTTGCGATTCTGGACGGGAGCGAGAGCGCGAACGAACTCGAAGGGCTGGCCGACGATGTTTTGATGTACTCGGGCCTCGGGTGCCGCAACGTGAGCCTTGTGTGGGTTCCGCGCGGATACGATTTTTCGGTGTTGCAAGGCGTTCTGACCCGGCGCGCCGAGAGTCTCGGCAAGAAGTACGGCGGCAATCTGTGCCAGACGAGGGCGATGCTGAGAATGGCCGGGGGGGCGCACATCGACTGCGGTGCGAGCCTGATGGTCGAAGCCGACGACTTCCCCGCACAACCGAGTATCCTTAACTATTCGTTCTACGATTCACTATTCGAAGTGTTGGATTGGATCGCCGCGCACGATCACGAAATCCAGTGTATCGCTGCAAGTCGAACTTTCAACTTTCAACTTTCAACTTTCAACTCCGTAAGACTCGGGGAAACTCAGAGACCCGGCCTTACGGACTATCCCGACGGCCGCGACACCATGAAATTCCTCGCAGAGATATGAATACGCTCATTGTGATCGTAGGACCGACCGGTTCGGGCAAGAGCGAGGCGGCGGTGCGGCTGGCCACAAAATTGGGCGCACCCGTTCTTTCGACCGACTCGCGGCAGGTGTACCGCGGAATGCGCATCGGCACCGCCCAACCCACCGAAGAACAGTTGCGCGCCGCCCCGCACTATTTCATCGCCGACCGCGAGCCCACGGAACGCTTCACCTGCGCCGACTTCGAACGGGAGGCGCTCGCGCTGCTCGACGAACTCTTCAAAACCCACGACCACGTGATCGCGGTGGGCGGCTCGGGGCTCTATATCGACGCTTTGTGCGGCGGGCTCGACCCGTTGCCCGACATCGACCCTGCACTGCGCGCCGAGTTGAGCGAAAGGCTCTCGCGCGAAGGGCTCGAATCGCTCGCGGAGGAGTTGCGTGAGCGGGATCATGCATATTATGAGATCGTCGACCGGCAGAATCCGGCGCGTGTGCAGCGGGCTTTGGAGGTGTGTCTGCAAACGGGGCGGCCTTTCAGCGAACTGCGCACGGGAAAGAGCGTTCGGCGGCCGTTCGAGATCGTGAAGCTCGGCATCGATCTTCCGCGCCCCGAACTCTACGCGAGGATCGACGCGCGGGTGGACGCCATGATGGTCGAAGGCTTGGAAGCCGAAGCCCGGGCCCTCTATCCATTGAAACATCTACCCGCCCTGCGGACTGTTGGTTACAGCGAACTGTTCGACCATTTCGACGGCCTCTATACAGACGCCAACGGCCGACCTCTGACTCCCGAAGCAAGCCTCGCCCGCGCCGTGGAACTCATCAAGCGTAACTCGCGCCGCTATGCGAAACGTCAAATGACCTGGTTCCGCCGCGACCCCGACATTCAATGGAATTTGGAGATTTGGAAATGAGCTACGCACTATTCATTTAATCGATATGAAAAACAACTTGTTATGTCATTCCGACAGAGCCGAATCTAAAAAGTTTACGCTCAATTCCAGCTTTAAATTCGGCGACGAGGAATCTACCCTATAGATATAATGAAGATTCCTCGTCCTGCGATATAAACTCTACTATTGTTCCACCCCATGGGATCGCACTCGCTCGGAATGACATTTTCAACCTTTCCGTATTACATACCTCTGTGCCGCGTTAGCTCATTATCAAATTATCAAATCACCAAATTATCTAATTTTAATCCTATCTATGACCGCCGCGATAGCCCCGTCGCCCGTGACGTTGGCCGCGGTGCCGAAGCTGTCCATCGCTATATAGAGCGCGATCATGAGCGCCTGAAGGGTTTCGTCGAAGCCGAGTATCGTCGACAGCACCCCGAGGGCCGCCATTATCGCCCCGCCCGGAACGCCCGGAGCCGCCACCATCGTCACTCCGAGCATCATGATGAAGCCCGCGAAAAGGCCCGGAGGCGTGGCCATTCCTGTCATGTACATTATCGCCATGGCGCAGGCGACTATTTTCAGCGTGCTACCCGCCAGATGGATCGTCGCGCAGAGAGGCACCGTGAAGCCCGCAATCTCGGGCCTGACACCATTCTTCAATGCGCACCGAAGCGTGACGGGAATGGTCGCTGCGGAAGATTGCGTCCCAAGGGCCGTCATGTAGGCCGGGAGCATGTTCTTCAGAAGCACGAAGGGGTTTTTGCGCGCCACGGCGCCCGCCACCAGAAATTGCACGACAAGCAACACGACGTGAAGCACGAATATCACCACTATAACCTTAACGAACAGCGACATCACCGGAGCCATCGTCCCTTCGGCGCCCATGCGCAGGAATATCCCGAAAATGTAGAGCGGCAACAGCGGGATTATCACCGCCGTTATCACCTTGTTCACCACTTCTCGAAACTCCGACAGCGCGTTCCTGAAGGTCGCTCCGGCGACGCGGGCCAGACCGAGCCCGAGCACGAAAGCGAGTATCAATGCCGTCATCACCCCCATCACGGGAGGCATCTCGATCGTAAAGAAGGGTTCGAGAGCGGCTGTGGTCGCGGTCAGAGTTCCCGTTCCGCTTCCCGGAGAGAGTATCAGCGGATAGAGGGCGGCGCACGAGGCGTAGGCGAAAAACCCGGCGAAAAGGGTCGAGCCGTAAGCGATAAGAACCGTCAGGCCCAACAGCCGTCCCGCACCGCCCCCCAACTCCGCTATGCCCGGCGCCACGAGGCCCAGAATAATGAGCGGGATCGTAAAGCCGAGGAAATTGCCGAACAGTCCGTTGAAGGTGACGAAGACCCTCACGGCCCACTGCGGGAAAAAGAGGCTGCAAACCACTCCCGCGGCGATGGCGATTATTATCTTCGGAAGCAGTCCGAGACGCAGGCGGCGGGGTGGGGTTTCGTTATCGGCGGGTTTCATGGTCGGTTTTTATGATTTGGTGATTTGGTGATTTGGTGATTTGGTGATTTGATAATGAGCTACGCGGAACGTCATTGCGAAGGCGAGAGCCTGAAGCAATCCAGAGAAAAGATACGCTGGATTGCTTCGTCGCTCCGCTTCTCGCAATGATGATTTGAGAACCGGAGAATGACTGAAACACTGTTTTCGGACGGTAAATGTACGAAAAAAAGAGGAGCCGCGATCAATATGCAGGCTCCTCTTTCGATTTTTTCAGGCCGACACGTTATCTGACCTGAAGCCGTCCCCTCAGGCGGATGTCTTCGCTCGAGGAGCCCACCATTATATCTATGCGTCCCGGTTCGACCATCCAGGCGTGTGCGGCGACATCCCAATAGGCCAGATCGGCCGCCGCGAGTTCTATCTCGATACGCTCGGTCTCACCCGCGCCTATCGCCGTGCGGGTGAAGCCGCGAAGCTGCTTTGCGGGACGCTCCACTTTCGAGCCGGGATACGAGACGTAGAGTTGGGGAACCTCCTCCCCGTCCACAGCCGAGGTGTTCTTCACGTCGAAAGATACGGTCACGGTGCCGTCGGGGGCGATAGAAGAGGCCGACAGTTTCAGCCCCGAGTAGACGAAATCACTGTAACTGAGTCCGTAGCCGAACGGATAAAGGGGTGTGCCCTTATAGTACATATAGGTACGGCCGCGGCGTATGTCGTAATCCATCATCTCGGGAAGCTCGGTGATGTCGGTGACCCAGGTCTGGTTGAGGCGTCCCGCCGGATTGAATTTTCCGAACAGCACGTCGGCAAGACCGTTGCCGAGCTCCTGTGAGTTGTTGGTGAGGTGGACTATGGCTGGCAGGTTCTCCTTCGACCAGTTTATGGCAAAGGGGAAGTTGCTTATAAGCACCATCACCGTTCGGGGATTGGCCATATGGACGACCTTCACGAGGTCTTCCTGCTCGAGCGTGAGGGCTTTGCGGTCGATAGCCTCGCGGCCGTCGCTCGGCACGGGAGAAACGGCCCAGCGGGGATCGGTGTAGTTACCCACGCAAACGATGGCTATGTCGGCCTTCTTCGCCGCCTCGACCGCGGCGCCGGCTTCATCCCAAGGGGTGAAGATCACTTCGACGCCTTCGCCCGCCGCGGCGCGGATACCGTCGAGAACACTTACCGCGTAGGGTGGTGTGCCGCTATACCAGTCGAGAACGACATCGCCAGCCCGGGGGCCTATCACCGCGATGGTCTTGACCTTCCCGGCGTCGATGGGAAGCAGTTCCGAGCCGCCCTGCGGTTCGTTTTTGAGCAACACGACCGATTTTGCGGTCACGTGGCGCACGAACTCGCGCACCTCGGGACGATCGAACGGGGCGGCGGTTTGCTCGGTGACCCCGATGTTGCCATACGGGGTTTTCGTCGGGTCGGGATCGAGCAGTCCGAGTTTGAGGGCGACGATGAAGTTGCCTTTCAGTGCGCGGTCTATCTCCTCTTCGGTGAGGATGCCCTTTTCGATGGCGTCGTAGATATGGGGTTTGTAGGTATCCAGCAACTGCCCCACGCCCGCCTTGACAGCTCCGGCGGCGGCGGCGGCCAGATCGGGAAAATATTTTTGAGGCTCGACCAGATTGCGGATGGCTCCTGCGTCGGTGCAGATGATGCCGTTCATTCCCCACTCGGGGCGCACGATCTCGTCGTACATCGGATGCACGGTCATCGGGATCCCGTTCCAAAGGTTGTATGATGCCATGAACGCGCGCGAACCTCCCTCGGTGATACCCTTATAGAAGGGATAGGAGTAGTATTCGCGCATCAGCCTGTCGTCGAAATCGGAGGAGGTGGACGTGCGGAGGTCTTCGTTGCTGTTGGCCATGAAGTGCTTCATCAGCGAGGCCGACTTCCAATAGTCGGGGTCGTCGCCCTGCAATCCGCGGACGAAAGCCACAGTCATGGCGGCCGTGTGCCAGGGGTCTTCGCCGAAACTCTCCTCGGTGCGTCCCCAACGCGGATCGCGCGCAAGGTCGGCGTTGGGAGCCCTCATTATCATCCCTCCGTGACCTTGTTGGGCGTTCTGGGTGTACCAGCGCACTTCGGTAGCCTCGATGTCGGCCACTTTACGGATAAGAGCCACGTCCCACGTCTCGCCCAGACCGTAGGCCTGCGGAAAGGTGGTGGTGGGATATTCGTTTCGCACGGTGCGGCCGTCCACCACCCGCGTTCCCCTGCCCCAGCCGCCGGGACCGCCGAGAGCCATGCCGTGAAGTCCCTCGGAGTGGCCGGTGGCAAAGACGCCGAGGCGCTTGACCCCCACGTCGGTACCCAGAGCGTTGACCTTCTCGTCGATGGTCATCAGACTCAGGAGATTTTCGACCCTCTCCTCGTCGGACAGTGCCGTGTCGTGGAAAGGATAGACGGTTTGCGCCGAAACCCGCACGGCGCACGCGGCGGTAATGCAAAGAAGAACAATTGAAAACTTTTTCATAAAAATTATGTTAGAGGTTAGTGTGATATTCGAATCTCTCGAAGTAGGCTTTCCCGGCGGCGGGAGCGCCGTTCGAGGTGGCGTAAAGACCTATAAATACTCCGGTAAACCCTCCGGCCACCTCGGTGCTGATGTAACGGGTGTCGAGCGAACCAAGGTGCGTGAATTTATCGGAGCCCGCCGGGGCGAACGAGAAGGTGTAGGTGTGGGGCGTACCCTCGACGCGCAGTTTCACTTCGCCGCCGCTATATGGCGCTTCGGCGGCAATGTAATCTATCCTGCCTAATTTCACCCGCAGGCGCAACACGAGTTCTCCCGCCTCGTTCCTTGCGGCGGTAAGGTCGTAATGGTGGTCGTGGTTCTGATAGAGCGCCATTCCGGCCTGTTCGGAGGCCGAGGCGGGTGTGAACGACATCAGCGTTTCGGCCCTGAAGGTGTTCTCGGTCTGGCGGCGTCCCAAAAAAGAGGGCTGGGCGATCTCGTCGAGGGTCGCGGGCGAGGCGCTTATCCGCAACGCCCCTTTTCGATCTGTCATCGAATAGTTCTCGCGCACGGGATTGCGCAGCCACTGCCATTCCAGACCCGGAGTCTCGCCATCGAATTCGTTGACCGGATCCACGGCCGGGAAGGGTTGCAGGGGCAGTGTCGGAACGTTCATCTCCACCGAGACCGTCCCGTTGCCGTTCACCTGCGGCCAGCCTCCCCGGGGCCAGTCGACGGGAGCCAGACACGTTTCGCGCCCCAGCAGATGGTAATATCCTCCGTGCGAGGTGGTGCGGTAGGCGAGAAAAACCATCCACCACGAGCCGTCGGGGGCCTGTACCATGTCGGCGTGGCCCGTACCCTGGATGAGGTTCGACTGCGCCAACCGGTTGCCGTGGGTGAGTATCGGGTTCATCGGGCACGACTCGTAGGGGCCCAGCAGGTCGCGGCTACGTGCGATGGTCTCGCCGTGGGCGTATTCGGTGCCTCCTTCGGCGATCATCAGATAGTAGAATCCGTCCTTTCTGTACATGTGCGGTGCTTCGGGATGGCGGCCGCCCGTTCCGTTCCACACCTTGGTCGTGGGTCCGGTCAGCCTGCCCGTTTCGATATCTATCGGGGTGACGCAGATGCCTCCGCCGCCCGGATTGATGAAATATGTTTTCCCGTCGTCGTCCCAGAATATGTCGGGGTCTATACCGCCTATCGCAACGTGGATCGGATCGCTCCACGGCCCGGCGGGGTCGGTGGCGGTGCAGTAGAAGTTGCCTCCTTCGGAGACGTTGGTGCAGATAACGTAGAATACCCCGTCGCGCCAGCGAAGCGAGGGAGCGTACAATCCTCCCGAAGATGCCGCCTTCTGAAGCGGCAGCTGGCTGTCGCGAGTGAGGCAGTGGCCTATCTGCCGCCAGTTCACAAGGTCGCGGCTGTGATAGATGGGGAGTCCGGGAAAGTATTCGAACGAGGAGGTGACCAAATAGAAGTCATCTCCGACGCGGCAGATGCTCGGATCGGGGTTGAACCCGGGAATTATCGGGTTGCGGAACCCCTGTTGCGCCGAGCAAACGGATAATGGATAATTGATAATGGATAATAAAACGAGAATAAGACCGATTCGTAAATTTTTCATAACTGTATTTTTTATAGCTATATTTTCTGCGTAGCTCATTATCAAATTACCAAATCATCAAATTATCAAATCTCCTCGAACCGTTTCTTGTACTCGCTGGGAGTGACGCCGAACTCCTTTTTGAAGTATCCGCGGAAGTATTTCGGATCGTTGAATCCCACCTTGTAGGCCACCTCGCCCACGAACAGCTGGCTCTTTTCGAGCAGGTCGGCGGCCCTTTTGAGGCGGATGAAACGGATGAACTCCGAAGGGGTCTTATCGGTCAGCGCAAGTATTTTTTTGTAGAAATAGACACGGCTGATCCCCAGTTCGCGGCACAGGTCTTCGACCAGAAAGTCGGGTTGGTCGATCTTCTCCTCGACTATCGCGACGGCGCGGCGCACAAATTTTTCATCCATCGTAGTGACCTCTATCTCGCCCGGAGAGATGTCGATGCGGCCCCGGAAACGGTCGTAAAGCACCTTCTGCCGCTCGATGATCTTAGAGATGCGGAGCATCAGCATGTCGATGTCGAAAGGCTTGGAGATATAGTCGTCGGCCCCCGCCTCGATGCCCTGATAGCGGCTCTGGTCGGAGGAGCGCGCCGTAAGAAGCACCACGGGAATGTGCGATGTGCGGATGTCGCCCTTGACCATGCGGCAGAACTCCAGACCGTCGGTTCCGGGCATCATCACGTCGGCGAGGATGAGGTCGGGAAGGTCTTCGAGCACTTTGTCCCACGCCTCGCGGCCGTCGGCGGCGGTTATTACCTTGTAGGAGCCTTCCATGAGCCCCGAGACGAATTCGCGAAAATCGTCGTTGTCGTCGACCACGAGCAGCAGGGGTTTTCCGTTACCGCCACTCCCTTCGCCGCCCTGCGGGGAGACCGGGGAGGGGATCGCTCCCGAGGATATCAGTTCGCTACCACGGCTGACAAACCCCGACGCATTGCGAATGGGTATCTCCACGGTGAATACCGAGCCATGTCCGGGCGAACTCTCGACCGAAACGCTCCCACCGTGCATACGGGAGAACTCGCTCACCATGTGGAGCCCTATGCCCGTTCCGGAACCTGCCGAACCGCCCCCCTGCTCGACACGGTAGAAGCGGTCGAATATGCGGCCCTGATGATCGGTGGCGATACCTATGCCGGTGTCGGCCACGCGGATACAGAGCCTGCGTCCGGCGCCGGTCCCGATGGCCTCGCTGATCGAGACCGAAACATCGACCCCACCCTCGGCCGTATACTGGAAGGCGTTCGCCAGAAGGTTCGTCAATATTTTGGTCATTTTGTCGGTATCGAAATCCATGTGGAGTTCCTCGATCCAGGTGGTGAACGTAAGGCGTAAGGAGCGTTCGTCGGAGAGGGCCGAGAACGACTGGCAGATATCCTTGATGAAACCTATGATCTCGCCCGGAACGGGACGGAGAACCATTTTGTCCATCTCCAATTTCCGCAGGTCGAGAATTTCGTTGACCATCCCCAGAAGCGCCCTCGCGTTACGGTGCATTATCTCCATCAGCGAGCGTTTTTCGGACGACTCTTCGCTTCGGAGCAACTGCTCGAGAGGAGTGAGGATCAGCGTGACGGGGGTTTTGAACTCGTGGCTGACGTTGGTGAAAAAACGCAATTTCAGCTCGTCGACCTCGTGCTTTTTGTCCATCTCGAGCATCCTTTGCGCCTCGAGGTAATGTTTGCGCTGCTTGTCGAGCAGATATCCCACGAGCAGCCGCACGAAAACGAGTCCCACCATCGCGTACAGCACGATGGCCCACCACGAGAACCACAACGGGCCCCTTACGTCGATCTCCATCATCTTCACCGGCCGCGACGACCACACTCCGTCGCCGGTGCTCGCCTCGACCCACAGGGCGTATGTACCCGGATTGAGGTTGGACCAGGCGGCGAGGCCCTCTCCGACGGTCGTTTTCCACTCTCTGTCCAGCCCTTCGAGCCTGTAGCGGTAGGTCGCTTTTCCGGGGTTTATGAAATTCATGGCCGAGAAGCGGAACTCCACCCCGGTCTGTCCGGGATATAACGTTATGCTGCGCGTATCGTCTATCGAACGGTGAAGTATGGCCCGGCGCCCTCCGCCCGGATCCGGATCCACACGACGCCCGTTCACGGCCATGTCGGTCAGGCGCAGTGCGGGTTCGCTGAGGTTGGAGACGATCTTCAGGGGATCGAAAACGGTGTATCCCCTCGTCGTGCCGAAACAGAGTTGTCCGTTCTCGTCGCGGTAGACGGCGTTAAGGTTGAAAACCTGCCCCGGCAGGCCGTCGCCGCCGTGATAGCAGGTGACGTCTAAATCCCCGTCCTCCCCTTCCGATATGCGGACGAGGCCCGCACGCGTACCGGCCCAGATGTCGCCCGCGCCGTCTTCGACCAGAGAGACGAACTCGCTCGCGGGAAGTCCGTCGGTGGGAGTCAGTCTCACCGTCATTCCCTTCGAGGGATGGTACGCTTCGATGTTGTTGTCGGTGGCCACCCAGACCAGTCCGCGCGAGTCACGAATGGCGTAATTGGGTACTCCGTATCTTTGCGCAGAGAGCGATCCGGCGCCCGCGGGACCCGGAACTATCTCTCCCGAAGAGGTGTCTATCACCGACAGTCCCGTCGCGGTACACAGATATATGTTCCCGTCGAACAGGTCGGACACCGATATCACATAGTTGGAACCCAGACCCGGGGTATTTCCCGTGGTGTGATGCGTGAAGGTGCGCCGCGCGGGATCGAGCCGATCGACGCCTCCTCCCAGCGTTCCTATCCACAAATTGCCGGACTCGTCCTCGCTGATGCCGTATACGCTGCGGCTCGACAGGGTGTTGGGATCGTTCTCGTCCATTCCGTAGCGGGTGAAGCGGTTTCCGTCCCACGAACACAACCCCCCGAAGTAGGTTCCGATCCATATCACCCCCTCGGAATCCTCGGTGATGGCGGTAATGGTGTTCGACGAAATGGTCGCCGGATCGGCGGGGTCGCTGGTGAATATGCGCCTTGCGCCGGTCTCCTCGTTGTACCGTACAAGACCGTCGCCGTTGGTGCCGATCCAGAGGTTCCCCTGCCGGTCGCGGCAAAAAGCGTTGCAGTCGATCACCTCGGCCGCCCCGAACGCCCCTCCCGGCGAGAATTTGAACATGTCGGGATGATAGACCGACACTCCGTTCTTGTATGTACCGGCCCAGACCGTCCCGTCGGAAGGATCGCACCAGAGCGATATCACCGTGTTCTGGCCCAGCGACCGCGGATTCGACGGATCGTGGCGCAGCACGGTCATTTCGTTGCGCTTCTTGTCCAGCACGTTTATCCCGCCGTGGTCGGTACCGATCCAGATCAGGCCCCGTGAATCCTGTCCCACGACCCTGACCAGGCCCGAAGAGAGCGCGGGAGAGGTGTTCACGCCGAGGAAACGCCACTTTCCGGCCCGGGGGTCGAACAGCGCCGCCCCTGCGTCGCCCACCCCGGGATAGACCCACACGTCGCCGTCGGAGTCGAGGAACAGAGTTTTGTCGATGGTGGAGTTTTGCACATGGTCGTTGAAAAAGCCGTCGCGCATCACCACGCTTCCGCTCCGCGTGTCGAGGCATTCGAGCGTACCTCTCGAATTCATGACCCACACGTTGTCGCCGTCGAAAGCCAAAGAGACGACCCTTCCGCGCGAAAGCGCTCCGAGCGAGTCGCTCTGCGGATAGCGGGTAATGCGACCGGCGGACGACCGGCGGTATATTCCGCCGTCGGGACCGTAACAGACATACATGTTCCCGCCGGGATCGAACCTCACGAGGCCGGGCCGGGAGGGGAGCCCGCGCGAGCGCATCAGCGAGTCGGTGTCGGTATGGAAAGAGTCGGTGCGCCAATCGTACATAGCGTACGAATCGGGCGTTTGGCCGGGGATCCACAGGTTACCGTCGGCATCCTCTCCCATCCGGTGGATATTGTTGACGGGAATGCCCCTTTCGCCGCTACGGTAGACGCGGAAAGCGTTGCCGTCGTAGCGGTTGAGACCGGAAGCGGTACCGAACCACATGAAACCGCGACTGTCGCGTATGATGGACAGTATCTCGTTGCCCGAAAGACCGCGCATGTTGTCGAGACGGTCGAACTGATACTTCGCGCCGGAAGACGAACCGCTTGCTCCCGCCCCGTGGAGCAGGAAACAGAGCAAAAGTATAAAAGACGAAAGGTGTTTCACGGAAGTCGGTCGGATAGTTAGAGCTTGTTTGGTTTTTACCAAATTCAGGTTATTTGCATGGTGAAAGTAATATTTTTTTTCACTATTTCAATCGTATCGTAACGATATCTTAACAAATAACACCTATCCTGGAAACATTAGGCGCCCCACTTCTCAAAAACACCCCCATACGCGGAACATAACAGCGTGTTCGGCCACGCCGGTATTGTGTAATTTTGAATTTGGAAAGCCACAACCTCTAAAACTACATGATCGAACATATGAAAAAACTTCTACTCTTCACGATCCCGTGCCTGCTACTCATTGCGGGATGCACCTCACAAGGTTTTAAATCGGATGATTACGGAGTGACCGTCAGGACTTCCGCGGGAACCGTCCGCCTCGAACCCGTCGCGGGGGGCGACATAATCCGCGTCACGGCCCTCCCCGCCGGGAAAAAGGTCACGGAGCGCACAAGCCTCGTAACCGTTCACGAACGCACTCCCGTCGAAGGGTGGAGCGTGGCGGAAGCAGGCGGCGAAGTCGTTCTGAAAACCGGCGCCGTGGAGGCGCGAGTGGGTCTGGACGACGGTCTGGTGGCCTTCTTCGACGTTGCCGGAAAGCCCGTTATCAGCGAGGCCGCGCGGAGTTTCACCCCGGTCGAGATGGGCGGTAAAAGCGCATTCGAGCTGACCACTTCCTTCGATAGCGACCCCGCAGAAGGGCTATACGGCCTCGGACAACATCAGTCAGACGAGTGGAACTACAAGGGTCGCAACGAGGAGCTCTACCAGTACAACACCAAGGTTTCGGTGCCGATGGTCGTCTCCACGGGAGGATACGGCATTCTGTGGGACAACTACTCCTACTCGCGTTTCGGCGACCCGAGGCCCTACTCCGACCTCGACGAGCTTTTCACGCTGCGCGGTACGGATGGAATCGAAGGAGGACTCACTGCTACTTATAACTACTTCGAAGACGGTTACGCGGCGAGCAAGCCCGCGACAGTTGCCAGAAGCGAGCGGAAGATCGATTATCAGGATCTCGACGCTGTGGAGACCTTCCCCGTGGATCTCGCCGGAGCGCACGTCACCTGGGAGGGCACGCTCACGGCTCCCGAAACCGGCACATACCACTTTATTCTCTACTACGCGGGTTACACCACCGTCTCGATGGACGGCGCGGTGATAGTTCCCGAGAGATGGCGCACGGCGTGGAACCCCAACAGTTACAAGTTCACCGTCGAGATGAAAGCCGGAGAGCCGCGAAAGCTGCTTATCGACTGGCTACCCGACGGAGGAGCCTCCTACATGGGGCTTAAAGCGCTCAGCCCCCGTCCCGCCGAAGATCAGCGAAGGCTGGCGATGTGGAGCGAGATGGGCGACCGCGTGGAATACTACTTTATTAAGGGCGACAACCTCGACGGGATCGTGAAAGGCTACCGCACTCTCACGGGCAAGGCGCAGGTGATGCCCAAGTGGGCGATGGGTTTCTGGCAGAGCCGCGAGAGGTACAAGACGCAGGACGAACTTCTGGACGCCCTCCGTGAGTACCGCAAAAGGAACATCCCCGTCGACAACATGGTGCAGGACTGGTCGTACTGGCCGGTGGACGCGTGGGGAAGCCACGATTTCGACCCCGAACGTTTTCCCGATCCCAAAGGAATGGTCGACGAGGTTCACGCCATGGACGCCCGCGTTATGATCTCGGTGTGGCCCAAATTCTACCACACGACCGACAACTACAAGGCTTTCGACGAGCGGGGGTGGATGTACAACCGCGCCGTCAAGGACAGTATCCGCGACTGGATCTGGCCGGGTTACATCGGAGGTTTCTACGACGCCTTCGTTCCCGGTGCGCGCAAGCTGTTCTGGGACCAGATGAACGAGAAACTCTACTCGAAAGGGATAGACGCGTGGTGGATGGACGCCTCGGAGCCCGACATCCTCTCGAACGCTTCGATGAAATATCGCAAGGAACTTATGAATCCCTTCTCGACCGGGGTGGTCGAGGAGTTCTTCAACGCCTACGCCTTAGTGAACGCCCAGGCTATTTATGAAGGGCAGCGTTCGGTCGCTCCCGACCAAAGGGTGTTCCTTTTGACCCGTTCGGGATTCGCCGGACTGCAACGTTATTCGACGGCCACGTGGAGCGGCGACATAGGCACGCGGTGGGAGGATATGAAGGCGCAAATTCCCGCAGGATTGAACTTCGCACTCTCGGGAATTCCGTGGTGGACGATGGACATCGGAGGTTTCTGCGTCGAGAACCGCTATGTGAGCGCCGCCGAAGGGTCGGCCGACATGGACGAGTGGAGGGAACTCAACACACGCTGGTTCCAGTTCGGGGCCTTCTGCCCGTTGTTCCGCAGTCATGGCCAATATCCCACGCGCGAGATCTACAACATCGCTCCCGAGGGACACCCCGCATACCTGAGCATGGTGTGGTACGACAAGTTGCGTTACCGCCTTATGCCCTATATCTATTCGCTGGCAGGTAAGGTACATTTCGACGACTACACCGTGATGAGGGCGCTGGTGATGGATTTCGCGGACGACCCCCGGGTCTTCGACATCGGCGACCAGTATATGTTCGGCCCCTCGCTGATGGTGTGCCCCGTGTATGAGTACAAAGCGCGTTCGCGCAAGGTGTATCTGCCAGATGGACAGTGGTGGGACTTCAACTCGGGACGCCCCGTGGCGGGAGGACGGACCTTGGACGCCCCGGCGCCTTACGAGCGTATGCCTATGTTCGTCAGGGCCGGAGCGATCATCCCCATGGGCGACGCGATCCCCTCGACCGCGACCCCGCAACACGATCTCAGAATAGAGGTGTGGCCGGGCGCCGACGGCTCTTTCACCCTTTATGAGGACGAAGGAACCGACTACGACTATGAAAAGGGAGAGTACTCGACCATTCCATTGGTCTGGAACGACCGGAAGAGGACATTCACGATCGGCTGGCGCACCGGAAGCTGGGAAGGAATGCCCGCCGAGCGCCGCATTCATATCCTCGTACACACTCCCGACGGAAAGTCCGTTTCGAGGATACTGGACTGGTCGGGCGAAAAAGCAGACATCATTTTATCCGAATAACAACCATTTTTTACTAACCAACTCTTAAAAAACCGAGTATGAAAAAACCAATCGGACTTTTCCCTCAACCGGGTCTCGTGAAGTGCCTTTCGAAGGCGCTCCTCATCCCGGCTCTCTGCCTCGGATTCTGCGTGTCGGTCAGCGCTCAGACGCGCACCATCACCGGAACGGTGCTCTCAGACGACGGCCCCATTCCGGGAGCCACAGTGACCGTGCAGGGCACCGGCACCGTTACCCTGACCGGCGCCGACGGAGCATTCTCGCTTGCCGTTCCCGCCGACGCGACCCTCGAGATCGGCTATTTCGGCTACCAAACCGAAGTCATTCCGGTCGGCTCCCGAACCCGTTTCGATGTCCGCCTGACGGCCGACGTCAATGTTTTGGACGCGGTGGTGGCCATAGGCTACGGCACTCAAAAGAAGGCGCTCAACACGGGCGCCACGCTTAACGTGACGGGCGAGGCCATCGCCGAGAGAAATACTCTTTCTCCTCTTCAGGCTCTTCAGGGTTCGACCCCGGGTATGTCCATCATCTCCGAAACGGGCCAGCCGGGCGGCGACATCAAGGTCATCATCCGCGGCCAAGGAACCATCGAAGGTACGGGCCCACTTTATGTCATCGACGGTGTGCCGGGTGACATATCGAGGCTCAACCCCGCCGACATCCAGTCGCTCGACGTGCTGAAAGATGCCGCCTCGGCGGCGATCTACGGTGCGCAGGCCGCCAACGGCGTCGTGCTGGTAACCACCCGCCAGGGCTCGAAGGGCAAGGCCCAGGTCTCTTTCGACATGTATTACGGTATTCAGAACGTGGCCCGCACCATGCCTTTGCTCAATGCCAACGAATACATGACCATAATGAACGAACAGGCCGTCAACTCGGGTTCGGCGATGATAGATTTCGGCAGCCTCAACGGCGTCGGAGCCGACACCGACTGGGTGAAGCAGATGTTCAAAAAGAACGCCGCGATGTCGAACTACAATATCGGCATTTCCGGCGGAACGGAAGATTCGAACTACCTCATTTCGCTCAACTACACCGATCAGGAGGGTATCGCGGGAGGCAAACAGGTATCGAACTACGAAAGGTACGGTTTCCGCATCAACACCGAGCACAAACTCTTCGGGAACCTGTTGACCATAGGCGAAAACCTCTACCTGTCGTTCGTCAACAGGAACGGCATCGCCGTGGGCGACCAGTACGGATCGACTCTTCGCGGGGCTTTCAACACCTCCCCCATCGTGCCCGTCTACAGCGACAATAACATCTACGACAGCCCCTATAACGACACCTCCGACTCGGAATGGTACAACTCCGACGGCAACCCCTACGCGATGATGATGACCACCAACAACAACGAAAACCGGTCGCAGAACATCTTCGGTAACATTTACGCCGTACTCAGGCCCATTCAGGGACTCCAGATCCGCACCAGTTTCGGTCTCGACCACGGTTCGTACGATGGACGCAACTACAACCCCATATATCAGTTCGGGGTCTACAGCCGGAACACCGAAACACGTGTCAATCAAAATGCAGGTAACGGCAACACCTTCACCTGGACCAACACTGCCAACTACGATTTCACCGTAGCCGACGATCATTCCATAGGCGTGATGATCGGTATGGAGGCGATCCAGAACAGGGGCATAAATGTCAGCGGCGAGAATATCAACCTTCTCATGCAGTTCAACGATTGGGAACATGCCTATCTGAACAACGCCACCGGTAGCGAGGATATCTCCAAAATCAGGGCGCAGGGTAGTCCCAACGACATCAACAAACGAGCCTCCTATTTCGGCCGCGTGACCTATAACTATAAGGAAAAATACCTTTTTAACGCCACTCTGCGCCGCGACGGTTCAAGCAAATATGCCAAGGGCTACCGCTGGGGAACTTTCCCGTCCGTTTCGGCAGGTTGGGTCGTCTCGAACGAGCCCTTCATGGAGAGGCTCGTTACCAGCCGCGCTCTCGACTATCTGAAAATTCGCGCGAGTTGGGGTCAGGTGGGTAACCAGAATGCGCCCAACTTCCGGTACGCCGCCCCCATCAGCACCTCGACCGGAGACCCGTATGCCTTCTATACATTCGGTTCCGGAAAAGTCAACGTAGCGGGAGCTTTCCCGACCACTTTGGCCAATCCCGCCCTGAGTTGGGAAACCTCGCAGCAGATCGACCTGGGTCTGGACGCCCGTTTCCTCGGCGGCAGGCTCGACATGTCGTTCGACTGGTACCAAAAAACGACCATCGACTGGATGGTGGAAGCTCCGATAGTTGCCACGGCTGGCGCAGGCGCTCCGTACATAAACGGGGGCGACGTGCGCAACAGCGGCGTGGAACTCTCTCTGAGTTGGAGCGAGCGTGTGGGCGAATTCAGCTATCGTATCGGCGTGAACGGCGCCTACAACAAGAACAGCGTCGGTAACATTGCCACCGCGGACGGTATTATTCACGGCCGGACCAACCAACTCTTCGACAACTCCGAAGAGGCGTGGAGAACTCAGGAAGGACACGCCATCGGCTACTTCTGGGGATATCAAACCGCTGGTATTTTCCAAAATCAGGCCGAAATAGATGCACACAGGGCATCCGGTAAGGGATTCCTGCAACCCAATCCGGTACCGGGCGACGTTATCTTCGTGGATCAGGACGGCAACGGCTCGGTGAATACCGACGACAAGATCGACCTGGGGAACGGTATTCCCAAGTTCAATCTGGGGTTGAACTTGGAACTCAGTTGGAAGGGCATCGATCTCGCCGTGAACGCCTACGGCATGTTCGGCCACAAGATCCTGCAATCGTACCGCGGCCACACCAACAAGCAGGCCAACTACTCCAAAGCCATTCTGGGTCGCTGGACGGGCGAGGGCACCTCGAACAAAATGCCCCGCGTGACCGAGACCAACATCAACTGGCAGTTCTCCGACCTCTACCTGCAAAAAGGCGATTTCGTGAGAATAGGCACCATAACTTTGGGCTACGACTTCTCGCGAATCGTGAACGCCAACTGGATGTCGAAACTGAGGATTTACGCGCAGTTGCAGAATCCGTTCACTTTCACCAAATACGACGGTATGGATCCCGAGATCGGATACGGACCCCAATCCTGGGTATCGGGTGTCGATATAGGTTATTATCCGCGCCCGAGAATAGCCATGCTCGGTGCCTCAATCACATTCTAACCGTAAAATTCAGAACACACTATGAAAAAGATGAATATATTCAAATCGGGTGCTCTCGTGTTTGGTTTGGCGGTGCTGACCTCATGCGGCGACGCTTTTCTCGATACCACGAGTCTCACCAGGATCTTCGACGAAAACTTCTATAAAACCGTTGCCGACGCCGAAATGGCGCTTATCGGATGCTATGACGGCTATCAGGATATCTCGTCGAGCGGAACCTCGTTCTACATCGACACCGAGTTACTTTCCGACGAATGTTACGGCGGCGGCGGCAACACCGACGGCCGGGGCAATCAGTTGATCGACCGTTTCGATATCGGCCAGAATCCTTCGGGTACCAACACGTTCGAAGGAGAATGGAACAATTCGTACGCCGCTATATACCGTTGCAACGTGCTGATACAAAAACTCGCCGGGCTCGAACTCGGCGAAGACACCACGACCAAAGGCCGGATCGAGGGCGAAGCGCGTTTCCTGAGAGCGATCCTCTATTTCGATATGGTGCGTCTGTTCGAGAACATTCCGCTTCTCACAGTACCCACGCAAGAAATCCAGCCGCAGGCCGATCCCGTCGAAGTGTACAAGGTGATCGTCGAAGACCTGCTCTTCGCAGCCGAGAACATTCCGGTCGCCGCCTATCCCAAAACCGGCGGCGAAACCAACGACGGTCGTGCCACTCGCTGGGCTGCCAAAGCCATGCTCGCACGCGTATATCTGTTCTACAACGGCTATTACGGCAAGGAGGACATAGGTTTAACTAAAGCCCAGGCGCTTCAGGCCGTCGAAGACGTGATTGCAAGCAACGAATTCGAACTCGAGGAGGATTATTACAAAATGTGGCCGGGATCGAGCTACAAACTCAATCCCGATTACGATCCCGACTACGCCACTCCGGAAGGTGAGAAAAACCCGACCGATATCCTCATCAAGGACGATTACCTCACGCCCGGTGAAAACAAGGAGGTTATATTCACTCTGAAATTCAACACCACCCAGAGGTATTACAACGGTGACAGGAACAGCAACCGCTGGCAGGTGAATATCGCACCCAGGAACACTGTTTTCCCGCCCTACGGAAAAGGTTGGGGCACAGCCACCGTTTCGCCGAAATTCTTCAACTCCTATGAATCGGGCGATCTCCGCCGTTCCGTTTCGATAATTGATTTCGAAACCGAAGGTATTGCCTCGGGCTTCGACTACAAGAACGGCAGGGGAGACCAGAGGGAGTACACCGGATATACGATCAAGAAATATGTGCCGTCGGCTCTTCCGAGCGGTAACTCGGACACGGGCGGCAACAACGACTTCATGGAGGGTCCCGACCACGACTTCATCGTGATGCGCTACGCCGACGTACTGTTGATGGCTGCCGAACTCGGCTCGCCCGATGCCCAGGACTATTTCGACCGTGTACGCACCCGCGCAGGCCTCACCGCGAAGCCCGTGAGCAAGGAGAATATCCTGAATGAACGTAAATATGAATTCGCCTTCGAGGGTCTTCGTTACTGGGATCTGCTGCGTCAGGGCGTCGAAATTGCGGCAGCGACCATCGCCGAATCGAACGTGGAGGTGGAGAGCGGCGGCGTACCCGACCAGATCACCATCTCGGCCCAGAACATAATTTCCAAACGCGGATTCATGCAGATTCCCGTCAACCAGATAACCATCTCCAACCAAATGCTCGTACAGAATGTCGGATGGTAATGAACCTAAAAAAACAGAATTCATTATGAAGAGTAAATTTATAGTTTTAATGATGTCGACCATCGCGGGCCTGTTGGTCGCGGGATGTTCGCCTGACACATACAGTTTGGGAGAGATCGACGTCACGCCCGAAGATCTGGTCGAAGGTATCGCCTTCAAGATCGAGCACGACGCCGCGAATCCCAATGTCGTCCATCTGACCTCTCTGATGGGCCCGGAATACACCCCTTTGTGGGAAACCCCGCAGGGACGCTCCCAGGAAACGGTGAAAACGCTCGAGATAGCTTTCCCGGGCGAATATGAGGTCAAGTTCGGCGTGGAAACCCGCGGCGGCATAGTCTACGGAGCCCCCGCAAAATTCACTATCGACGAGTTTTATTCCGGATTTGTGAACGACCCGTTGTGGACTATGCTCACGGGCGGCGTTGGTGAATCGAGAACCTGGTATATCGATATTGATGCTGAAGAAATCTCCCGCTATTGGTTAGCTCCCAAGACATTCTGGACCGAAGGCTATAACTGGAACGCTTTGCATACCGCCGCCGGGCTCTCATATATGGACGACGGATGGAACTTTAAAAACGCCATCGCACCGTTCTACGAGGATCCGACAGATACCGAAAACTCAGCTGCAAAATGGTATTGGATGGCCGACTACGCGGGCAACACATGGATGTGCGCTGCCGAAGACTATGGAACGATGACTTTCGACCTGCAGGGTGCGCCCAATGTGACCATCGTTGACGGAGCGGGCAATACCACTAAAGGCACCTTCATGCTCAATCTCGACGATATGAGCTTAACTTTCAATGATATCAATCCGCTCGCACCCTCCGGAACCAGTTCTCCCAACAGATCGTACGTTATTTTGCACATGACCGACGATGTTCTGCAGATCGGATTCGTAGGGGCCGGAACCGACGAAACCCATAGCGTCAACTATATCTCGAAAGATTTCCGCGACAACTGGACTCCGCCCGACACCAAACCCGAACCGACCGAACCCCAACTTCCCGACGGGTGGCTCGACGACGTCTCGGAAGTGACGATCAGCACGACCGAGATCAAGTGGGTACTTTCGGATCAGACCCCGTTCGATTGGACAAATCTCACCGGCGGGCTTCTTAATGGCTTCAGTAGCCCCGAAGACTATCCCGACTGGTCGGGTTGGGGCCCCGCATCGAGCAATACCGATGAAACCTGGAAAAACTTCTCGTTGACACTCGACTCCAAAGATAACACCGCTGTCTATGTAAATAACGCGGGCCAAACAGCCGAAGGAACCTATTCGATCGATGAGAAAGGCATCTATACATTCGACGGATTCGATATATCGGTGAAGATCGGAGGACAGACCCTCAACACAACCGACGGCACATGGAGGATACTGAATATCCAGAAGGATCCTCTCACCGGTCGTCTGAGCCAAATGTGGGTGGGTGTACCTAACGGCGATAAACCAGAGTATTTCGCCATTTGTCTCGTTCCCCAATCGGCCGGCGGAGACTCTGAAGAGCCCCAAGGAACACTTGTAGAATTCGACCAGTCAAAAATACAGGTCGGAGACTTCGAGAGCAAGGGGAACCTTCGTATCGAGTTGTATAACGACTATGGCAACACCAAGAACGATCCTCCTTTCGATCCTGCACTCATTGTGTTTAATAACGCATTGAAGGTGACTTTCACAATTTCGGGAGCAACCCTGGTCGATGGCGCCGCTGGTACTTACAACACCGATTTCGTGTTCAGCAATGTAAATTGGGGCCCGGGAGGGACTCCCACGAATGTCGAGGTAACAGGTGACGGAACATATTCGGTAATCATGACGGCAACCAATTCCGATCCTGCATTGGTGTTCTGCGTGGACGTTGTGGGCATGTGGGCCGACCTTGCAGATACGGGTGCAGTAACAGCAACCGTCGATAGTATCGAACTGTTCTAATAGATTTAAAGATGTTAATTTCACCCTGCGGGCGTCTGATCGCGCCCGCGGGGACAACTTCAACTTCAACCTAAAACCATATCGATTATGAGAACAAAGCTATTCTATTTGCTCTCGCTTATTGTAGCAATGATGGTGTTCGCGAAATGCGCCGTCGATCCCGAGAGCCTCGCAACTACGGTCGAAGCACCCGCCGTAATCGACCCCGAGGTCATCGCCGCGATCGAGGGAATGGGATTTAAAACCGATGGTATATACGAAACCGACAATGCATTCTGGGTCGAAGGCGATATCGTAATTCCGAAAGAATATTTCGAAAAGTCCAAAACCAGACAATACTCTTATGGAAACGATCACATCGTCGACCGTAATATTGTCGACAAAATAAAAATCGCAGTGGATTTTGAACCCTCGAATCCCGATGGTTACCCTATTTCAATGGGGGTCTGTTATTCCGTAATAAATGAAGTCGTCGAGGAATTCAATAATATAACAGATTGTATATTGAATATTCAATTCGTAAGCACAGCCAATCCGCATCACATATTGATAACGGCTAATCCATGGCACGGAATATATTTTAACAATAACAGTCGGGTGCATAACGAGATGGTATGTACCGGATTAATTCCCTGGGATGGAAATCCGGGTAGCATAATTGCCATCAATAACGATGCTCAGGATGGTCTGTGGAGTTGGAATAGAATACCCAAAGCAAAAGTAAAAACAAGCCTTATTCATGCAATAGGACACTGTTTGGGTCTTGCTCATACGAATGGACTTATAAGCGGCGATTTAGAGCTCGAGGAAGATGACGACGATATAGAGCCGTTGAGCCCCGGTTATGATCCGGCCTCAGTGATGAATGCTTCGGAGCATAATTACAATAATCAGGGAGGGGGCTTGAGTGATGATGACAAACTGGCCCTTGCCAAGCTTTATCCGACTTTTTCGGGAGGAAGCATAGTTCCGAGAAGCCAGACTGTCACATCGGGAAGTACCCCCACCGCCCTGACGAACGAGACTCTGCCGGTCGGAGCCTCGGGAACGATCGCCTACAAGTGGGAGCGTAAAACCCCGGGCGGTTCGTCATGGGCCGAGGTGTCCGGAACGGGTGTGGATTACACTTTCCCGTCTCCTCTGACTACGGAAGGAACCTACACCTATCGACGCAAAGCGACCGCGGGAGGCCAAAGCGTCTATTCCAACGAGGCTGTGATTATTGTCACGACTCCGGCGCTCACCCCGGGAACGATCTCCGGAGATCAAACCATTTTGTCGGGACTCGCTCCGGCTAAACTGACGGGCACTTTGCCTACCGGGGGCACCGGTTCTTACACATATCAGTGGCAAATGCGCGAGGATGGCTCCGCATGGACGAATGTTCAGTCGAGCGGGACATCGAGGGACTATCAGCCGCCCGTGTTGACTGCATCCACCGATTACCGCCGTGTGGTCACATCCGGCGACCAGACCGCCGAGTCCAACACGGTCGCCGTTTCTGTTATCTCCATCACCGGGCCTGATAATCCGAGAATAAATCCTTCCGGCTCTTCAAGTGGTCCTCCTGCCGTATATAATGTTCCAACGACATTGCCTTCTGGCATTGTTTTCAATGGTTGGACGGTAGTTCCCAATACATATAGTACTATTATTGGACTTTCATATCCTGTTCTTCCTATCCATTTTACCTCTGTAGGCCAATATATTGTCACTGCTAATTTTTCACAGGCAAACGGCTCGGATCACAGTATAAGCCGGACAGTGAATGCGGTGCCTCCTCTTATTCCGGGAAGCCTGCGAATATATTCAGATGAAACGTCGTTTCCTTATGGCCAAAACGTTCTTGTAGGATTTACAAAATACCCTACCGGCGGTACGGGAACTTATACCCATAATTGGGAACGAAGAGCCAGTTATGGTTCTTGGTCTCCCTTACCCGGTGTTATTAGCAGTTATGGTACCAAATTATACGAAACAACCCTGTTCCGATGCAAAGTCACATCGGGTGATCAAAGCTACTACACCAACGAAGTCACCGTAACCATTCTTCCGCAACAACCCTTACGGGGTGGAAGCATCGCTTACAGCTATTATCCACCCTCTTACGGCAACAGCCATAAGGCAGGTACAGTTCCGAATCCGATAACAAGTGTAAGCGGTGCCGTAGGCGGTCCGAGTCCATATTACACATATACTTGGCAACAGCACATTATCACGGGTAGCGCTCCTCCCGACACATGGATAGTCGTAGGATCAGGACCTACTTTTCAGCCTCCTGTTTTGTGGGAGACAACTTCTTATCGCCGCATGGCGCATTCCGATAATGAAACAGCTTTTTCCAATATCGTTACGATAAACGTGGCTCCTTAAATTAACGTTTCCACCTCAAAACCCAATAGCAAACCAATATGAAACGACTGCTGAAAACTCTGACACTCGCGGCCATTGTGGGCGCGGCCTTCACACTGCAAACTTCCTGCGGCCCCGATCCGGTTGCCGATGATCCCGAACTCTTGGTCTCGACCGATCTTGTCGGTTTCGGCGCCGAAGCCGGTGACCGTACCATTCACATAAAAACCAACGTCCGGTGGACGATCTCCGGCGCCGAGGCCCTCGACTGGCTCACCGTCACCCCCTCGTCGGGCGAAGGGACGGGAACCATCCCCGTTAAGGTGGCCGTGACCGCGAATCCCCTCTCGCAACCCCGCAGCGCGACACTCACCGTGACGGCGGGAGCGCTCACCGAAACCGTGAACGTGACCCAAGGGTATGCCGATGTGCTCGATGTCGAGAACGCCCGTATCGAGGATATTCCCGCAGAGGGCGCAACCGTCGAGGTGAAGCTCAAAACCTCCGACGCGCCGACCGTCGCCATAGGCAAAGACTGGATCACAGCCGACGGCACGGGAACACCCTCGGGAGATTACAACACCGTGCTCAAGTTCAAGGTCGATCCCGCCATCTCGCCGATCGCGCGCGAAGGGACAATAACATTCAGCGTGGGAGAGATCGAAAAGAGCGTGACGCTCGTGCAGTCGGGAGTCGCATTGACGATCCCCGCCGATGCCGCCGGAATGGACGACGACGCGGTGGCGATGGCCGCCAAAATGGGTCTCGGCTGGAACTTCGGCAACACCATGGAGCCTCCGGGAGGCGAGGGTTCGTGGGGCCGGACGGTTTCGAAAAGATGGGTCGAGACGGTCGCCGACGCCGGGTTCAAAAGCATCCGTCTGCCGTGTGCGTGGGACAGCCACATTATCGACCGCGACACATACGAAATCGACCCGGCGTGGCTCGACCGCGTGGCGCAGGTGGTAACGTGGTGTCTTGAGGAAGACCTCTATGTGATGGTCAACATCCACTGGGACGGAGGCTGGCTCGAAGAACACCCCTATTACGCCGATCAGGAAGCGGTCAACAGGCAGCAGAAGGCCCTGTGGGAACAGATTGCCGTGAGGATGAGGGATTTCGACCAGAAGCTCATATTCGCCGGAACCAACGAGGTGCATCACGGATACGACGCACCGAGGCCCGAGAATATCGAGGTGCAGGAGTCGTTCAACCAGACATTCGTCGACGCCGTGCGTTCGACGGGAGGCAAAAACGCCTACCGCAACCTTGTGGTGCAGGGCTACAACACCAACATAGACTACACGGTGCAGTACATGACCATGCCCGACGACAACGCCACGGGACGTCTAATGACCGAGGTACACTATTACGACCCCTATGAGTTCACCATTGCCAACGACTCGAACACCAAGCTGGTGTGGGGCAACCGTCCCGAAGCGCCCATTCCCGGCCCCGACTCGCGCAAGGCGAACTGGGGCGACGAGAACTTTGCCGACGGGCAGTTCGCGAAGATGAAAACCAACTTTGTGGACAAGGGCATTCCCGTCCTGGTGGGAGAATACGGCATCTCCATCCGCACCGGACTTAGCGCCCAAGACAAGGCCGACCACGACGCGAGCAACGCCTACTATGTCGGTTACGTGACCCGGGCGATGGTCGCCAGCGGGCTTGTACCCATGTACTGGGATACCGTCGGCGGAGGGGGACTGTTCGATCCTGCCACATTCGAGCCTCTTCACCCCGATATTCTGGCGGAGATCATGAGCGCCAAACAATAACGCCGGACGGCAGACACGACCATGAGACATTTCATAGCGATAGCAACCCTTATGACGCTCTCCGTTTCTTGCGCGCGTAGCGGAGATGAGCCAAGGACGAGAGAGAGTTTCAACGACGGATGGCGGTTCGCCCTCGGGGATTTCCCGGGGGCGGAGGCCGCAGGTTTCGACGACGCGGGGTGGCGGACGCTCGACGTCCCGCACGACTGGAGCATAGAGGGCGATTTCTCGCTCTCCAATCACTCGACCCCGGGCACGGGGGCGCTGCCGGGAGGTATCGGCTGGTACCGCAAGAGTTTCGTGCCGAGGACGGGAGACGGGGCCCTTTACATCGACTTCGACGGCGTCTATTGGAACAGCACGGTGTGGGTGAACGGCACGCTGCTGGGTCACCGTCCGAGCGGCTATATCTCGTTCCGGTACGATCTCGGGCCCCACATCCGTCCGGGCGAGGAGAACGTCATAGCCGTCAGGGTCGACAACTCCCGGCAGCCCAATTCGAGATGGTACACCGGTTCGGGTATCTACCGGGGCGTGTGGCTGGTATCGACCGGAGCGATACATATAGATAATTGGGGGACTTTCGTCACCACTCCCGAAGTTACGGGCGAAAAGGCCGTGGTGGAGATCGCCGCCACGGTGCGCAACGCCTCCGCCGGGGATGCCGAAACCGTTGTATGGACGGAAATCGTAGGCCCTGGAGGGAAACGCGTCGGGACGGGCGGGCGGACTGCCGTCACCGTGCGCGCGGGAGAGACCGCCATGACGACAGGGCGGATCGAAGTCGCCTCGCCGGAGTTGTGGTCGATCGAAAATCCCGCTCTCTACACCGCCGTAACGAGGGTCGAGACCGGAGGCGCCGTGACGGACAGTTACCGCACGACTTTCGGCATACGCACCTTCGAGTTCGATCCGGCCAAAGGATTTTTCCTTAACGGCGAACACGTGAAACTAAAAGGGGTGTGTCTGCACCACGATCTGGGGTGTCTGGGTACGGCGGTGAACACGCGCGCCATCGAGCGGCAGTTGGAGATCATGCGCGGGATGGGTTGCAACAGCATCCGCACCTCGCACAATCCCCCCGCGCCGGAGCTTCTGGAACTTTGCGACAGGATGGGTTTCGTGGTGATCGACGAGACCTTCGACGTGTGGCGCAAACGCAAGTCACGGTACGACTATTCGCAATATTTCAGCGAATGGTATGAGCGCGACCTCACGGATCACATCCTCAGAGACAGGAACCACCCCTCGGTGGTCGCGTGGAGCATAGGCAACGAGGTGCTCGAACAGTGGGACGACGTGAAGGCCGACACCATGTCGATCGAGGAGGCCAACACACTGCTGAATTTCGCGGGAATGCTCTCGGGCCCACAGGCCGTGAGCGCCGACCTGCACGTCAATTCGATGCTGACGCGCAAAATGGCCGACATGGTTCGCTCGCTCGACCCGACGCGACCCGTCACCGCCGGATGTCAGGAACCGGGGCCGTGGAACCTGCTGTTCCGGGCGAACGCCCTCGACATCATCGGCTTCAACTATCACGAGGCCGACTGGCTCACATTTCCCGAAAATTTCCCGGGCAAGAGTTTCTACATCTCCGAATCGACCTCGGCCCTCGCCTCGCGCGGTTACTATATGATGCCCTCGGACACCACGTTCGTGTGGCCCGTGAGTTGGGACAAACGTTTCGAGCAACCCGTCAACCACTGTTCGGCATACGACAACTGCCACGTCCCGTGGGGCACCACCCACGAAAAGAGTCTGGCGATGTTCCGCGATCTCGACTACGCCGCGGGTATCTATGTGTGGACGGGATTCGATTATCTGGGCGAGCCGACCCCCTTCTGGTGGCCCTCGCGCAGCTCCTATTTCGGGATAGTCGATCTGGCCGGTTTCCCGAAGGACGCGTATTGGCTATACCGTTCGGAATGGACGGAGGAAGATGTGTTGCACCTCTTCCCTCACTGGAACTGGAAAGAGGGTGAGGAGGTCGACGTGTGGGCATATTACAACAACGCCGACGAAGTGGAACTGCTCGTGAACGGCTCCTCGCTCGGCCGCCGCGCGAAACAGGGCGATCGGATGCACATAGCGTGGCGGGTGCCTTTCGAAGCGGGAACGCTCACGGCTGTTTCGTACCGCGACGGGCGGGAGGTTCTCCGCCGCGAGGTTCACACCGCGGGTGAAGCCGCCTCGGTGCGACTCGTTGCGGACCGGACCAGGATCGAGGCCGACGGTGATCTGTCGTTCGTCACGGTAGAAGTGTTGGACGCTCATGGCGTACCCGTCCCGGTTGCCGACGATCTCGTCCGCTTCACGGTGAAAGGAGGCATCATCGCCGGGACCGACAACGGCGATCCGACCGATCCGGCGAGCCTGTCGCGACCGGAACGCAGGTTGTTTTCGGGTAAGGCGTTGGCCGTGGTCAAATCCACGGGCCGCGGGAAAATAACACTGACGGCCTCCGTCGAAGGAGTCGGTGAGAGCAGTGTGACCATAAGGGCGAGATAATTTGATAATTTGATAATTTGATAATTTGGTAATTTGGTAATTTGGTAATTTGGTAATTTGGTAATTAGCTACGCATTATTCAATTCACTATAGAAATGAAACGGTTTACGAACAAATTGGCGCGAATAATATGCATCGCGGTTTTGGCCTCTCTTCTCGGAACGGGAATCCTCGGGGCTCAGGAAATGCCGGAATTAGTTGAAAAAGACGGGCGCTGGGCGCTGATGGTCGACGGGGCGCCGTTCCTTATGCTGGGAGGACAGTCGGGCAACTCCTCGACATGGCCCGCCATGATGCCCGGCGTGTGGGCCACCATCGAAGGGATGGGAGCGAATACGCTCGAAATTCCGATCTACTGGGAACAGGTGGAGCCGGAGCCTGGCAGGTTCGACTTCTCGTCGATCCAAATGCTGCTCGACGGTGCGCGCCAGCACGACAAGAGGCTCGTGATCCTGTGGTTCGCGACGTGGAAGAACGGTAGCAACCACTATATGCCCGAGTGGATGAAGAAGGATCCGAAAAAGTATCCCAACGTCACGGCCAGGGACGGCCGCGCCATAGACTCGCCCTCGCCCCACTGCGAGGCGGCAATGAAGGCCGACGCGCGCGCGTTCGCCGAGGTTATGAAATACCTGCGCGACGCCGACCCTCAGCACACGGTAGTCATGGTGCAGGTGCAGAACGAGCCCGGCTCGTGGAATAGCGTGAGGGACTTTTCGTCCGAGGCCGAAAGGCTGTTCCGCCGACCCGTTCCCGAAGCTCTTCTCAACGAGAAAACGCTCGGGGAACTGGGTGTGGCGGTGGACTCCCGGGGTACATGGGCGGAAGTTTTCGGCGAAAGGGCCGACGAATATTTCCACGCGTGGTCGGTGGCAAGCTACATCGAATACGTGGCCGCGGCCGGAAAAGCCGTCAATCCCCTGCCGATGATGGTCAACGCCGCGTTGCGCGATCCGCTCACGAATCCTCCCGCGACCCATTACGAGAGCGGCGGGCCGACCGACAATGTGATCCCCGTCTGGAAGGTGGCGGCCCCCTCGATCGACCTCCTCTCACCCGACATCTATCTGTCGGGGCACGCCGCGGTGCTGAAAGTACTCGAACTTTACGCACGCCCCGACAACGCGCTGATGGTTCCCGAGGCGAGCGCAAGCAACAGCCTCTATTTGTATGAGGTAATTAAAAACGGTATCGGTTTCGCCCCGTTCGGCGTGGATCGCGCCGGGTACATGCCGGAAGATTTCGACACTCAACTCTGCCGCGATTATAAACTGCTGGCTCCTCTCGCACGCGAACTCGCACGCTGGAGCTTCGAGGGAAAGATCCACTCCGCCGTCGAACCCGAAGACCACTCCGATACGACGATCGATCTGGGCGGCTGGGAAGCGCGCCTTACTTTCGGCCCGCCCCGCCGCGGAACTCCGCCGGAGGGTGCGGCGCGTCCCGTGACGGGAAAGGCGATGATCGTGAAGCTGGGCGACGACGAGTTCTTAGTCACCGGAACCGATGTGCGCTTCACCTTCGCCCCGAAAGGGAAGAACGAGGGCCGCCCGTGGCAATATCTGAAAGTTAAGGAGGGTCGGTATGAGAATGGGGAGTTCCGGATGACACGCGTTCTGAACGGCGACGAGACCGACTGGGGAGGCCCCCACATCGGCAACCGGCCGTCGCTTCTGCACATCACCTTGACACCCAGATAGCCGCGCGAAAAAGGGACGGGGATATTTCGCAGGACGATATTCACTGAAGACGAGAGAAAAGCCGAATAAATGTTCGGTTTTTCTCTCGTTCGTATTGTATTTCTCCTTTTTTGTATTAAATTTGTAATGATTATGAAAGAAAGTCGCTTCATATCGGAGATCACGCCACTGTCGGAAAAAGACTGTTTCTACATAGTGGAGCGATACAAAAAGGAGTTCACCTATCCGTTGCACGCCCACAAGGAGTATGAACTGAATTTTATCGAGAACGGCTCCGGAGTCGTCAGGATCGTGGGCGATTCGGTCGAGAAGATCGGCGACTACGAATTGGTGCTGGTGGGAGGTACGGAACTCGCCCACGCCTGGGAACAGGGCGACTGCAATTCGGAGACCATTCGCGAGATCACCATTCAATTCTCACCCGATCTGTTCTCCCAGTCGTTGCTTGCGCGCGGACAGTTCGATTCGATTCGCAAGATGCTCGAACAGGCGATCCACGGGCTTGTTTTTCCGCAACGCTCTATAATGAAGGTCTACTCGATGCTCGACGGGATATCTTCCGACGATAAGGGTTTCTATCAGGTCATCCGTTTGTTGAGCGTGTTGTATGAACTCTCCATGAGCGAGGGGGTTCGCACTCTCACGACCGGAATTACGGCAAAAACCCCGCAAGAGCCCGATTCGTTGCGCGTTAACAAGATCAAGGACTATATCCACGACCATTACCGCGAGGATATTAAACTCATCGACGCGGCGAGACTTGTCGGAATAAGCTCCACGGCCTTCAGCCGTTTTTTCAAGGTGCGCACGGGAAAGACCTTTTCGGAGTACCTCATCGACATCCGCATTGCCAGCGCTTCGCGCCTTTTGATCGACACGACGAAAAGCATCACCGAGATATGTTTCGAGTGCGGTTTCAACAATCTGTCCAACTTCAACCGCATCTTCAAGCGCAAGAAAGGCACCACCCCCAAGGAGTTCCGCAACCACTACCGCAAAAGCAGGTTCGTGTTGTAGGTGCGGTGATACGTCATTTGCCACGATCGCACCGGGCCACAATGTCATAATAGTATCATTATTTAGTATTATAATACTTGTTTGCTTTTTCGGGGGGACGTACTTTTACATTGCCTAAAACAGTGAAAGAATGCGCCTGCCCGACTTCATTTTCTCCATACTGTTTTCATTCGTTATTATCGGCCTGGTGTGCTCCTGTAAGGGCTCGGAGGCGGAAACCGGCGACTTCGTCTCGGTTCGCGAAGGACGTTTCGCAGGGCCGGACGGCGCGCCCGTTTACATCGTCGGCATGAACTTCCGGTACGGCGCCATTCTCGCATCTGTGGGTGAAGAAGGCGACAGGGAGCGCCTTCACCGAGAATTGGATATGCTAACAGGCCCTAAAAAGCATCGTTTCGAGCACAAACCGCTAAACCCGCCTCGCCTACCGCGACGATCAGGCGTTTCAATATTCAGCAATCAGGTAATATGAGCAAGATGAACAGATTTTCAGGGGTAAGTATAAGGTTAGTCGCGATGTCGGCGGCGGCGCTCTTTGCAGGGTGCCGGCCGTCGGCATTTCCGGGCTACACGGTGGTGGAAGAGGCCGGTTGGTTCGCCCTCTCGCCCGCCGTGCCGACAGTCAAGGTCATGGCCGAGGCTCCGGAGGGAGAAGCCGTCCGCGGGAAGGTGCGCCTTGTGGTCTCGCCCGACGAGTGCCGAGGGTTCAATGCCGAAACGGGCCGTTTCTCCTATGAACTCTCACCGCCGGTGTTCGACCACACCAAGAGGGTGAAAGCCGACGCGGGAGGCTCTTCCGAGGTGGTTTTCGAGGTCGCGCTGCCCCAAGCGGGGTTTTACCGTTGCCTCGTGATCGCCGACGGAAGGGACACTCTGAAGCATTTCAACATAGGGCTCGATCCCGAGCGGATAATATCTCCGGCGGACGCGCAGCCCGATTTCGACGAGTTCTGGCTGGCGGCGCGCGCCGAACTCGACGCCGTGGCCCCCGAGTGGAAGATCACTCCCCTGCCCGATTCCTCGTCCGTGGCACGCACCGTTTATCATGTCGAAGGTCGCTCGCTGGGCGGAGAAAAAATCCAGGGGTTCTACGCCAAACCTAACAAACCCGGCAAATATCCCGCCATTGTCAACTACATGGGCTACGGTGCGAAGCCGTGGTGTTTCGACCCCGACGCCAATCCCGATTACGCCGAGTTCGTACTCTCGGTGAGGGGTCAGGGCCTGAACGAACCCGAAAACAGATACGGGGATTGGATCACTTACGGTCTCGACGACAAGGATAACTACTATTATCGCGGCGCATTCATGGACCTGGTGAGGGCCGTCGATTTCGTGGCTTCGCGCCCCGAGGTCGATGTCAACCACATCGTTGCGGAAGGGGGGTCGCAAGGTGGCGCCTTCACCATGGTCGCCGCCGCTCTCGACAGCCGTATCAGCGCCGCCGCACCGACAATTCCTTTCCTGTCGGACTATCCGGCCTATTTCCGGATCGTGCACTGGCCTGCGGAACCGGTTCTGAGACGTGCCGCGCAGCTTGGCATTTCCGACGAAGAGCTTTACACTACCCTCTCCTATTTCGACGTGAAGAACTTCGCGGGACGGATCGCCTGCCCCGTTATCATGGGATTCGGGCTTCAGGACGGGGTGTGCCCTCCGCGCTCCAATTTCGCTGGCTACAATCTCATAACTTCTCCCAAAGAGTACAGGTGCTATCCGCAGGCGGGCCACTGGACAGGCCCCGAGTGGTGGCAGGCGCGCACCGATTTTTTCGAAAAAGCAAGGACTTCCACACATTAGAAATATGAACATGAAGAAAAGTGTAATTACGATCATGGCTGTTATGGCGGTTCTGCCGGGCGGCGGAACGGAGAAAGTAAAAGATATCTACAAGGATGCTTCGGCGCCCATACCTCAGCGTATCGAAGACCTGCTGGGCCGAATGACCCTCGAAGAGAAGGTGGGTCAGATGAACCAGTTCGTCGGCATCGAACACATAAAGGCCAACTCGGCGGTACTGACCGAGGAGGAACTCCGAACCAACACCGCGCAGGCTTTCTATCCGGGGATCACGGGTGACACGGTGGTGCGCTGGACGCGCGAGGGGCTCGTGGGGTCGTTCCTGCACGTTCTGACTATCGAGGAGGCCAACATGCTGCAACGCGAAGCGATATCGAGCAGGCTTGCTATCCCCATCATTTTCGGCATCGACGCCATTCACGGCAACGCCAACGCTCCCGACAACACGGTCTATCCCACCAACATAGGACTGGCCTCGTCGTTCGACCCGGAGATGGCCTATAAAATAGCGCGCCAGACCGCCGCCGAAATGAGGGCGATGAACATGCACTGGACTTTCAATCCCAACGTCGAGGTGGCGCGCGATCCGCGCTGGGGACGTGTGGGCGAAACATACGGTGAAGACCCCTATCTTGTGGGGGTGTTGGGCACCAAATCGGTGAAGGGTTATCAGGGTACGCTCTCCGGGCCTTGGGATGTGTTGGCCTGCATGAAGCACTTCGTGGGTGGAAGCCAGCCGGTTAACGGAACCAACGGAGCGCCGACCGACCTTTCGGAACGAACTCTCAGAGAGATTTTCTTCCCGCCTTTCCGGCAAGGGATAGAGGCCGGAGCTGGTTCGCTGATGACCGCCCACAACGAGGTGAACGGCATCCCTGCGCACGCCAACGAGTGGCTGATGGAGGATGTGGCGCGCGGCGAGTGGGGCTTCACCGGGTTCGTGGTGAGCGACTGGATGGACATCGAGCACCTGTGGGATCTGCACCACACCGCCGAAAACCTCAAGGAGGCGTTCTACCAGTCGATCATGGCCGGAATGGATATGCACATGCACGGAGTGAAGTGGAACGAACTGGTGTGCGAGCTTGTGCGCGAGGGACGCATTCCCGAAAGCCGCATCGACCAGAGCGTGCGCCGCATACTCGAGGTGAAATTCCGCCTCGGGTTGTTCGAGAACCCTTATGCCGATGAGGCCGAAACGATGAAGGTGCGCCTTTCGCCCGAGCATCGCGCCACGGCTTTGGAGGCTTCGCGGAACTCCATAGTGCTATTGAAAAACGACGGGCTGTTGCCACTCTCGTCCGAAAAATACCGCCGCGTGATGGTGACGGGCATTAATGCCGACGACGAGAACATTCTGGGCGACTGGTCGGCAAGCCAGCGTCCCGAAAATGTCACGACAATTCTGGAGGGACTGCGCGAGGTGGCTCCCGGGGTGGAGTTCGATTTCGTGGATCAGGGTTGGAACCCTATGGAGATGTCGGCCTCGCAGATAGAGCTCGCCGCAAAGCGGGCGCGCAAGGCAGACCTTAATATAGTGGTCGCGGGCGAATATATGATGCGCCACAGGTGGACACAGCGCACGGGCGGCGAGGACACCGACCGCTCGGACATCGACCTGCCGGGTCTGCAAAACGAACTGATCGAACGGGTGGCGGCAAGCGGTCGACCGACGATACTCGTGCTGGTGAACGGTCGGCAGTTGGGCGTCGAGTGGGCGGCCGAGAACCTTCCTGCCATCGTCGAGGCTTGGGAGCCGGGAATGTACGGCGGCCGGGCCGTGGCGGAGGTGCTTTTCGGCGAGATCAACCCTTCGGCAAAACTGCCGGTGAGCATTCCGCGTAGCGTGGGACAGATACAGATGATCTACAACCACAAACCGTCGCAATATTTCCATCCATACGCCGCGGGCGAACTTTCCTCGCCGCTGTACCCATTCGGCTACGGCCTTTCATACACGACTTATGAATACTCGGGACTGGAGCTTTCGACCGACGAGATCGCTTCGGACGGATGCGTGACGGCGACTGTGAAGGTGCGCAACACCGGTACGAGAGACGGCGTCGAAATCGTTCAGCTTTACATCCGCGACCTCTACTCCTCGGTCACACGGCCGGTTAAAGAGCTTAAAGACTTTGCGCGGGTGGCACTGAAAGCGGGCCAGGAAAAGACCGTGAGTTTCACCATAACCCCGGACAAACTGAGTTTCCTCGACAAAAAAATGCGGTCTGTGGTCGAGCCGGGCGAGTTTGTCGTGATGGTGGGCCCGTCGAGCGAGGATGCGCGGCTGCTCACGAAAAGTTTCAACGTGATCCCGCATAAGGGGGAAAACAAATAGAACGAACAGAACGGCATGACCCTCTTCGGAGAGAGAGAAAAACAACTGGGAACTCATTGGCCTGAAAAACACACCCCTGCCTTCGAGCGGCGGGATAGTCGAGCGTTGGAAAAACCCCATACTCACGGCGGAGCACGTTCCGCTCGAATGGAGGTTCGATTTCGACCCCGCTGACAATCCGCTACTTTTGGAGCGCATAGCCGCGGGTGCGGTGATGAACTCGGGCGCTATCCGGTGGAGGGGCAAGTATGTCGTCGTGGCAAGGGTCGAGGGGGCCGACCGCAAGTCGTTCTTCGCCGTGGCCGAAAGCGAGAACGGGGTTTCGGGTTTCCGCTTTTGGGAACGCCCGATAACGATGCCCGAATGGGGCGAGCCTGCAACCAATATCTACGACATGAGGCTCACGGCCCACGAGGACGGTTGGATCTACGGCCTGTTCTGCGTCGAGCGCCGCGACCCCGACGCTCCCGAGGGCTACCTCTCTGCGGCAGTTGCGTCGGCGGGGATCGCACGCACGAAAGACCTTGTGAAGTGGGAGCGTCTACCCGACCTCCGGAGCGCGAGCCAGCAACGCAACGTGGTTCTGCATCCCGAGTTCGTCGGTGGCCGATACGCGCTCTACACCCGCCCGCAGGACGGTTTCGTCGATGCGGGAGGCGGAGGCGGCATATGTTGGGCCCTGACGGACGATATCACGCGCGCCGAGGTCGCCCCGGACGGCGAGACGATCATCAACCGGCGTCATTACCACACGATCAAGGAGGCCAAGAACGGCGAAGGGCCTCCTCCGATCCGCACGCCGAAAGGGTGGTTGCACCTCGCGCACGGGGTGAGGCCGTGCGCCGCCGGGCTGAGATATGTGTTGTATCTTTATATGACCGACCTTGCCGAACCGTGGCGGCAGATAGCCGAACCGGCGGGATTCTTAATGGAGCCGAGAGGGATCGAACGTGTGGGCGATGTGTCGAACGTGCTCTTTTCGAACGGTTGGATAGCCGACCCGGACGGACGGGTGTTTATCTATTACGCTTCGAGCGATACACGAATGCACGTCGCCACATCGACCGTGGAGCGATTGGTGGACTACTGCTTCGGCACCCCCGAAGACAGGCTCGCCACGCGTTTTTCGGTGGAGCACATAAACAGACTTATAGATAAAAACGCCGCTGTAAAATGAGCAGATTCTCCGAAAAGGTCGGATACGGGTTCGGCGACATGGCGTCGAGCATGTTCTGGAAGATATTTTCCTACTATCTGCCCTTCTTCTACTCCAACATCTTCGGCCTTAAGCTGGGGGACGCGGCGTTGCTACTGCTCGTGACCAAGATATACGACGCGGTGACCGACCCATTGATGGGCGTCGTGGCCGACCGTACACGCACGCGCTGGGGAAGGTACCGTCCGTGGTTGCTGTGGACGGCGCTCCCTTTCGCGGTGATCGGAGTGCTGACATTCACCACGCCGGAGTGGAGCTACGGCTGGAAATTGGTGTGGGCCTACGCGACATATCTGTTGATGATGACCGCCTACACCGCCATCAACGTTCCTTACGGCGCAATGCTCGGGGTGGTTACCGACGACAGCCGCGAAAAGACGGTCTTCTCGTCGTTCCGCATGTTCTTCGCCTACGCGGGCAGTTTCCTCGCTATCGCGCTGTTCGAACCCTTGGTGAAACTGCTCGGCGGCACGGGTGCGAACGAAGGTCTGGAGACGGCGGGCTCGGGCGGATGGCAGATGGCGATGGTGGTTATCGGAGCGATAGTGATGGTGATGTTCTGGATATGCTTCGCCATGACCCGCGAAAATGTAAAACCCTCGGAGAATGCCGGACGGGGCTCCATCGGGCACGACCTTCGCAATCTTGCGGGCAACGGCCCGTGGTGGTATCTGCTGGGTGCGGCTATCGGGGTGCTGCTGTTCAACTCGATAAGGGGTGGTGCGGCGGCTTACTTTTTCAAAGATTTCGTCGGGGGCGCGCCTCTGATGTCGAACGTGGTCTTCACGGCGGGGCTTTTCCTTGCCGTGGGCGAGATCGCGAACATGCTGGGAGTGGTTTTGGCCGTACCTCTGTCGAAACGGTTCGGCAAGAAACAGGCTTATGTCGGCTCGATGCTGGTTGCGGCCATGCTCACGGCGGCCTTCTTCTTCGTGCCCGCCACGGCGGCCGGATACTGGACGATGCTGGGGTTGCAGGTTTTGATATCGGTGGCGGCGGGAGTGGTTTTGCCTCTGCTGTGGAGCATGTACGCCGACGTGGCCGACTATTCGGAACTGCGGCACGGAAGAGCCTCGACGGGACTTATATTCTCGTCGTCGTCGATGGCGCAAAAGTTCGGCGGCGCGTTGGGCAGTGCACTTATACTGTGGCTGTTGGCCTCGTTCGGATACGACACCGGAGCCGAGGCGGTACAGAGCGAAGGAGCTATCACCGGTGTGAGACTGCTTATGAGTTGGATCCCCGCGGCAGGATGTCTTATCGCGGCGGCGGCGATGATGTTTTTCCCATTGGGTGAAACGCGAATGGCCGATATCGAACGGGAATTGGGCGAGCTACGCAAAAGTATAAAATGACCCGAGTCGGTAAATTTCACGCATAACTCCCGGGCGGAGTTGACCCGCGACGTTTTGCCGTGGTGGAGCGTCGACGGCAACGGCACCCCGAACCGAACCGACGACAAGGCCGGAATGTGGAAATGCCCGTATCACAACGGGCGGATGTGTATGGAAGCAATCGAACTGATGGAACACGATAGAATATGAAAAATATACTGTTTTTCGCCGCCGTTCTTTGCTTGGCCGGTTGCGCCGCGCAGCCCCCCGCGGAACCATCGCTCGTTTACGATGTGGAGAACACGGCCGAGGGACTTCCCGCGCCGCCCCTTCCGACGGCGGACGAGGCGCCCTCCGTTCCCACACTCCCCGATCCGTTCGCATGGTCGGACGGTAGCGGGCGGGTCGAAAAGTTTTCCGACTGGGCACGCCGCCGGGGCGAGATAAAGGCCGAGTTGGAACATTATGAACTCGGAGTGAAGCCGCCGCGTCCCGAAAACCTGACTGCCGCGTGGAGCCCGGCCGACAGTACCCTCGTCGTCACCATGACGCAAGGGGTCGATACGGTCGTTCTCTCCTCGAAAGTTACGTTGCCGCGGGGAGCGGGGCCCCATCCCGTGATAATAGGCGTGAACCGCCCGACGGGTTCGTTGCCGTCGGCGTTGTTCGAGGATTTCATTAAGATACCCTTTATCCACAACCAGGTGTCGTTGCACTCCGCAAAAGATCCTTCGAATCCGATATACAGCATGTTCCCCGAACTGCTCTCGTCGGGCAACTATATAGCGTGGTCGTGGGGCTTTTCGCGTCTCGTTGACGGGCTCGAAATAGTGGCCGCCGAAATGGGAGCCGACATTCACCGCATAGCGGTCACGGGATGTTCCTACGCGGGGAAAATGGCCCTTTTCGCTGGGGCTTTCGATGAGCGCATAGCCCTGACGCTGGTGCAGGAGTCGGGCGGCGGGGGAATAAACGCGTGGAGGGTATCGGACACTCTGGGCAATGTCGAAAAGATCGCCAACACCAACTACGACTGGTTCCTGCCCGCCCTGAGGGACAATTTCGAGGGCCGCGCCGACCGCCTGCCTTATGACCATCACGAACTTATCGCGATGATCGCCCCGCGGCCCGTGCTGATCCTCGGCAATCCCGACTATGAATGGATGGCCGACGAGTCGGGCTATATCTCCACCATGGCCGCCCTGGAGGTGTGGAAAGCGATGGGAGTACCCGAGCGGCTGGGCTTCGACTTCACTCCCGGACACCCACACTGCTTAGCCAACGAGAGCCAACAGGCGGCCGTCACCGCTTTCGTCGACAGGTTTCTGCGCGGGCACGAGGAGATCGACACAGCCGCCGTTCGCACGGCCCCGTTGTTCGGCGAGGTCGACTATGGCGGGTGGATACCCTGGGCCGGACATACCCTGCGGCGGTAAAACGGTCGGCGCAGATTACCACCACTCAGACAGAAAATTATACTTTATGAAAAAAACATTCTAAATTATTTGCATAATGAGTAATATTATTCTTACATTCGCATTAGGAAACCTTTGACTAAGAACCCAAATTTGGGGCACGACCAACTTCCAGACGGATTAACAGCCGTCCTCTCTATCTGCCGTCCGATGTAAAAAGGCGGGAAATTATGGAAAACATTCTGAATGGAATTGCATAATCGACGTATCTCCACAAGATTTGCCCGACCTGTTACGCGCAAAAAATTAACATTGCGCGCAAAATGAGGATAGTATTGTGCAAAATGAGGGTAAAATTCGCTGATTACTAAACTACATTTGCTTTGTTTTATCGAGACATGATCCAACTTTCTAACTTTTTATGAAATCACATTAGTTTCATAAGTATTATTAACCTTCGTTAACCAAATTATTAACCGTATGAAAAAAATCGTTACAATTTTGCTATGTTGCGTCTCTGTCGCGGTAAGCGCGCAGGTTCGTACCATTCAAGGAACGGTCACTTCCGGAGTCGACGGATCGCCTGTGGGGGGAGTAATGGTAGCTGTTCAGGGAGGCAACGCCTTCGCAGTGACCAACGCCCGGGGGAACTACTCGATCAATGCCTCTGCCGGTGATGTTCTGGCCTTCGAACTGCTCGGCTTCGACCGTATCGTAAGGACCGTCGGAGAATCCAATGTACTCGACGTCGAAATCACACCCGACGCGACCACCATCGACGATCTCGTGGTTATCGGCTACGGTACCCAACAAAAGAAACTGATCACCGGCGCCACCGTTCAGGTGAGCGGCGACGATGTCGCTAAACTCAACACGGTGAATGTTCTGGGCGCTCTGCAAAGCCAGACCCCGGGTGTGAACATCATCCAGAGGTCGGGTATGCCGGGTCAGGGCTATAAAGTCAACATCCGCGGTCTGGGTACCATCGGTAACTCCACTCCGCTGTATGTCATCGACGGTGCACCGGGCGGCGATATCAACAACTACAACCCCGCCGACATCGAGTCGATCGACGTGTTGAAGGATGCCGCATCAGCCGCTATCTACGGTTCGAGGGCAGCCAACGGCGTTATCCTCGTGACCACCAAGCAGGGTCGCATCGGCCAGAAGGCTCAGGTTTCGTTCGACGCCTACTACGGCGTACAGAACGTATTCCGAATGCCGCAGATGCTGGACGCCCAACAGTACATGACCATCATGAACGAAGGACGCATCATGGACGGCATCGCTCCCTACGATTTCGCGACCCTGGCCTATGGTTCGGATCCCGAAAAGCATTATGAAGCTATCATGGACGGCTCATGGAAGGGCACCGACTGGTTGGAAGAATCCAGAAACAAGAACGCTCCGATCCAAAACTATGCCGTCAACGTCACCGGCGGTTCCGAAAACGGAACTTATGCGCTCGGCTTCAGCTACACTTCGCAGGAAGGTATCCTCGGTAAGCCCGTCGCTCCTTCCTATGAAAGGTACACCGCACGTATCAATTCTCAGTACACTCTTGTTAAGGGACGCTCGTTCGATATCCTGAAGATAGGCGAGAACCTCTCCTATAACCACTCCATCACTCCGGGCGCAATGCGAGTCGGCACCATGTACTGGAACGATATAATGTGGATGATGGAAGCATCTCCGCTTCTTCCGATGTACGACGAGAACGGCGACTATCACTATGCCATTCCGTGGAACGGCCGCGAAGGCAACCCGATCGCCAGAATGGAGTACAACCAGCAGGACATAAGCAGGAACCACGGTCTGCGTACCAATGTGTATCTCGATTTCCAGCCCGTGAAGAACCTTGTGTTCCGCAGTAGCTTCGGCTATAACGTCGGCGTATGGGCATCCCGCCATTACGGTCCCAAGTTCGACCTCTCCACCGACACGAAGAGCGCCAACGAGACCGTTAACCAAAGTATGGGGACAAACGCGGGTATGTCGTGGGAGAACACGTTGAACTATACCTTCTCCATTGCCGACAAACACAATTTCACCGCGCTACTCGGCCAATCGATCGAAAAGAGCGGCGGCCCTATGGGAGAAGAACTCGCTGCGAACAGCAGTAACCCCCAGTTCAGCGGCATAAAATACGCCTACCTCAACAACGCGCCATTCAGCGCCGACCTCCCTTCAAAAGGGTATAGCGGCAGACCTCAGGACATGGGCCGTCTGGCATCGTTCTTCGGTCGTGTCAGCTACGACTACATGAACAAATACATGATGACGGTGGTACTTCGCGCCGACGGTTCGTCGAACTTTGCCCGCGGTAACCGCTGGGGCTACTTCCCCTCGGTGTCGGCAGGTTGGATCGTGACCGAAGAGGACTTCATGGAGGGCACCCGCAACTGGATGGACTTCCTGAAGATCCGCGCAAGCTGGGGCCAGAACGGTAACCAGTCCATTCGCAACTTCCAGTATCTGTCGCCTATGGCCAACTCGGCTCGCTATCTGTTCGGCGTGAAGAAGGATGCTCCCTCCGTCGGATATTTCCCGCAGATCCTGAGCAATCCCGATGTAAGTTGGGAAACCTCCGAACAGATCGACATAGGTATCGACGCCAGCTTCCTGCGTAACCGTTTAGGCTTAACGCTCGACTATTTTGTCAAGAACACCAAGAACTGGCTGGTCGAAGCTCCCCAGTTGGCATCCTTCGGTACCGGAGCGCCCTTTGTCAACGGCGGTAACATTCGCAACAGCGGGGTTGAACTGGCCTTTGACTGGAACGACCGCGCCGGTGATTTCACCTACGGCATAAACCTCAACCTCACCTTCATCAAGAACCAGGTTATCGACATCGCCAACTCCGAGGGTATCATCCACGGTACCTCCAGCTTCATGTATCAGGGTCAGGACGAATCCTTCCGCGCTCAGGAAGGCTTCCCCATCGGCTACTTCTATGGATACAAGACCAACGGCATCTTCCAGAGTCAGGCACATATCGACTCCTACTCCGGTGCGAAGTTGGCCGACGCCCGTCCCGGCGACGTGATCTGGGTCGACCGCAACAACGACGGTGTGATCAACACTGAAGACCGCGGCATGATCGGTAAACCCAATCCCGACGTTCGTCTGGGCTTCGGATTCAACCTCGGATGGAGAGGCCTCGATTTCAACATGAATGTTATCGGCGCCTTCGGCAACGAGATCGCCCGTTCGTGGCGCTCGTGGGGCGACGCTCCTCTGCATAACTACACCACCGAAATCCTTGGTCGCTGGTACGGCGAAGGCACCTCCAACCGTATTCCGAGGGTTGGCGCCACTCCGCACACCAACACCTTGTGGTTCTCCGATCTCTTTATCGAAAAGGGCGACTATCTCCGCATCCAGAACGTCACTCTGGGTTACAACCTCAATCAGGTCATCAAAAGCGGATTCCTTTCTCAGGCGCGCATTTACGTAACGGCCCAGAACCTCTACACCTTCACCAAGTATTCGGGTATGGATCCCGAGGTCGGTTCGGGTGCGGACAACGGCGCCTACGACTACTCGAACTGGACTTCGGGTATCGATGTGGGCTTCTATCCCAATCCGCGCACCTATATGTTCGGTATTAACTTGAAATTTTAATTGGAACGGAATATGAAAAAGATATTAATAGTTTTTTCGCTTTGCGGGTTGCTCCTTTCCGGATGTGAGAACTTCCTCGATACGGAAAACCTTACGCAAAAGAACACGGCCAACTTTCCCACCACCGAGGCCGAAATGAACGACCTGTTGTCGGGCGTGTACACGGCAGCCATGATGATGGAGAAACACACGAGTGCAAACTGCCTTTGGATGATCAACGAGATCATGTCCGACGAACGTTTCGCAGGCGGCGGTATCAACGACATCGCATGGGCCAATGTCGAGAAATTAGCGATCGTAGACCCCAACTTCCTGCTCGGGGCATGGCAACAGGCCTACCGCACCATCTATCGCGCCAACATCACGATATCCCAGCTCGACGCGGTCCAGTGGGGAGAAGACCTGACGGCCCGCAACAATATCGAAGGTCAGGCCCGTTTCTTCAGGGCTTACGCGTTCTTCTATCTTGCCCGTATGTTCGGAACGGCTCCGATGCCGCTCAATCCCGAACCGGTGAATATTCCGCGCTCTCCGGCCGACGACCTGTTCGCCCAGATCGGTCTCGACTTCACAAAAGCGATCGAGTTGATGCCTTCGACCGAGAGATACGGCGGACAGGATGCCAACAGGAGCCGTGCCACCAAGTGGGCCGCCGAAGCGTTCCTGGCCCGCGCGTGGCTCTTCTACACAGGCTACTATGAGAAAGACAGTATGCCCATGGCAGCCGAAGGCGAAGAAGCGGCCGGTTCTATCTCCAGCGCCGATATCGCCGCCCATCTTCAAGACTGTATCGATAATAGCGGCCACGATCTGATCGAGGATTACCGCGAGTTGTGGCCCTACACCAACACCGCCTCGAATAATGAAGATAATGGAGAATTAATCTATCCCTATGCGGTGAATAATGAACTGGAATGGATCGGTGAGGATGGCGCCAATATCGAGACTGTGTTCGCGTTCTCCTCTTCGCCGACCAATGCGAACTGGAATGACGACGTTGCCTACTCCAATCCCATAGCTACCTACTGCTCTCCCCGTCAGCACGCCAGCGGAGATGCGAAAAATTACTATCCTTTCGGATATGGTTGGGGATTCGGTCCCGTCAACCCCAACTTGTGGAACGATTGGTCCGATGAGGACGTTCGCAAACGTGCTTCCATTATCAATGTCTCGGAAGAGCTCGAAGGGTATCTTTGGGGAGCCGACAGCCAGCAACACGAAACCGGATACTTACAGAAAAAATATATCCGTCTCGTGGCTCCGAATGCCGACGGCGATCTTGTAAATTACGGCACCGTGCTGTGGGGGACATTCGTGAGCACCGACATGCAGTTGGGCAACGTTCAGGATCTCGTGACGATGCGTTTCGCCGACGTTCTGCTGATGCACTCCGAAGTAACCGGCACCGCCAACGGTATGAACCGTGTCAGGGATCGCGCCGATCTCGACCCGGTCGACTATTCGCTCGCGGCGCTCAAGGCCGAACGTCAATACGAGTTGGCTTTCGAGGGTGTTCGCTACTACGACCTTCTCCGTTGGGGCGATGCCGCTACGGAACTCCCGAAGCAGGACGGTGTCGCCGTTAGAACCGCCGATGAACCTGCGACGATGAGTCTGCCCAATCTGGCGACGAGATTGAACGAAACGGGCGGTTTCATGCCTATACCGCGTCAGGAGATCGACCTCTCGGACGGTGTGTTGGAACAAACACCCGGATGGACCCTTTGATCGACGATATTACGGAATAATAAATTAAACGCAAGAAAATATGAAAAAGAACATATTGTTTATCCTTCCCGCACTGATCGGCATGATGTTGATGAGCTGTGAGCCGCAGAGAGACTCCATAGAGTTGGGAAGGCTCATAGATCCGAGCGAGGTGCAACTCACAGTGGAAAACACCACGCCCGGCGGTAATGAGATTCATTTGAAGAACAACACTCCTCTAATCGAGGGCTACTGGGACTATGTGGCCGGAGGCACGAATGCAAAGGAAATAACCGTCGTTCTGCCTATGGTTGGTGATTTGGACATGACCTTTTATGCTGTCGGCGACGGCGGTACCACAAAGATCGTCAAAACGGTTACCATCGAGAATTTCGACCACCCCGTCGCACCCGAATGGGCTCTGTTTGCAAGCCTGGACCCCGAAGGTAAAACATGGGTATGGGACGACACTAAACCTTGCTACGGAACCGCGGGATACGGCAACGACCTTGGCCCGAGTTGGAACACCGTCTCCGTTGGAGGCGACCAGCAGGGCCGTCCCATCGACGCCGACGACTACATGGTATTCGACCTGGCTGGTGGAGCCAACTTCACCAAGAGCTATCAGGGAACGATTGAGAAAGGCTCCTTCGTGTTCAGCATGTACGCTGAGGACAAACTCAAATGGAAGGACAACAATGCCGGAGCCGGGGTTGTTTGGAGCTATGGCACATTGACCATCAGTGGATCGAGTGTACTCGGAGGTGTGAAAATGTGGGATGCAAATACTGTCGCAAGAACTTATGAGATCATTAAGCTGACCGAGGATGAAATGGTTCTCGCCTACGCCGACGCAGGTTCCGCATACGCAACATGGCAGGAAGCTACCTTCTGGGTATTCAAAGCCGAATAAGTAGCTATATATCTGTAAAGAAACAACCGGGGGCTGTCTGCAAATCTCGCAGACAGCCCCTTTTTTCGTTGGTCTCATTACTCGTTCTCTCCGTCGACCGTGAGCCCGAAAGAAGAAGCGACCCGGAAGATTGTTCCGGATCGCTTTACCCCGCGGCCGCAGTCTTTCCGGACAGCGGGCTTTGTTCTTTAAAATTCGATGAATCCCAACATTACGACCTATCGGGCATTAACCGTCGTGACCGACAAAACGATTATTTCATGGAAGCGAAGTGGTCAAAGACTTCAATACTTTGGATACGTTTTCGTGATCGACGATCAGGTAGAAGATATCCTGGGGGGAATACTGATCCGGTAAAAGCCTGTCGTTTATCAGTATCGCCGGAGCGTGATCGATCTTCGAGACACGGTGCTCTTTTATCATCGAGCGGTACTGATCGAGGTCTTCGGGGGTGGGGCTCCACCCCTCCGGAACGGACAGCCTCTCCTCGCTCCAATCTCTCAATATACCCCCTATATCTTCGAGACCGGATCGGAAACGACTGTAAATAAACAACGTATCCGAAGAGAATTCGGCCGGAACCGCGCCGGAGGAGGAAGAGCCATCGTCGAACCGTACTAACCATCTGATATCGGAACCATATTTCTCTATCAAAGGCAGCATTATTTTTACCAGGTTCCTGCAATCTTTGCATTGCGACCGAACAGCGGTGGTAATTGTCATGGCGGCGGCGGGATTACCCAAACCGATGCCGTGTTTTTCACTCCAGTCACAGATCGCGGAATTCTTAAGACATGCAAAAAGCACCGATGGATTTCTTTTCAGCGTCAAGATATCCAACACATTCTTGTTTTGCCATATATAGTCGTCGACGTATGGCATGATCGTGTTGATCGGCGGGGCGTTGTTCACACCCGACGGCACTAACACCGTACCGCTCCATTGCTTTATAAAGACGTCCTTTTCGATCTCTCTTTTTCTCGACACGGAAGGATCGAACACGGTGACCGTTTTCGAATCCATTTTTTCTATGATCACCAGCCCGCCGTTCCTCATGTGCGCCAACATCTTCACGGAAGGCGTGGGAAGGTACTGCAATGCGCCGTAGTCGCATTTATAGACGCCATTGTTCAAACCGAAAAACGACAGGGTCTCCGATATCGAGTCCAATGAAGGATACGATGGATTGGAGCGAAGCAACAACTCTACTTCTCTCTTTTTGCACCTCACCGAGAGCAGGCTCAGGTAACGATGGATCAGGGCTGGGATATAGGCTTCTTGTGTCATAATAATCGGTAGGGAAGACGCGACCCTTGTCAGTCGATCGTTCCTTCCCCGTAATACTTATCGCTCTCGATAGTCAATGTGTAGCTCTCCTGAGGGTCGTCGATCTCGAGCACGGCCAGGCGCACCGTGGCGGTGTCGATAGTGGTTTCATCCGCGACATTGCCCGTCGAATCGGTAAGGGTAATACAAACTTCGCCCAGATTCATGGAGAAGCGCACTTCGACCGATCCCGTCTCCTTGTCGGCAAAGGCGACCACCAATTCGGTTCTGGGTATCGGATAATCTCCGAGAGGATAATGCCGAATCGGTATTCTCACAGCGGCCGCGAAAGATTCGAAAGAGAGAGAGAGTAAAACAAAAGTCAGAAACAGCCGGAGGATAAATGCACATTTTTTCATAGTGAATGGTTTTTTATTGTTATGTTGCACTATTGCCCGCTCGATACCACAAAATTACACTCCTTTTTCGTAAAATGTATGATATTTACACAATATCTCATCTAATCGGCATCACGATAAATGGCTAATAATCAACTCTTTCGTTTCGGGTAATTTATATCGACATCTAATCGAAATGAACCGTCTTAGCTAACACATTGAGACACAGCTCTTTTCTCAATTTTATTATTGCCGTTATTTTGCTATATTTGTCGTTGGAGAGGGGGATTACTGCAATGAAAAAACTGAAGAGCCTTATACTTTTATCACTTGTGGTGGCAGGTTGTACGGGAGGTCACGATAAGGGCGATCCGGAGACAGCCGACCGACTCGGAAAAACAGAGAGCCTCGTATTTACCGATATCGATTCCGCTTTGGTTGTGTTCGAAAGTATCGGGAGGGAGAAACTGTCCGGCAATGAAAATCTGGCGAGGTATAATCTGCTGAATACGATTATCGACGACCGTTTGGGAAAAACCCACCTGTCATCGGATGATATCGGGTTCGCCGAGAATTATTTCGCGGATTCATCAGCCCCCGATTCCCTGCTTGCGATCGTTCATATCTATGCCGGGCGGGTGTACGAAGATATGGGGCAAACCGAACGAGCGCTCGAGTCGTATCTTATGGCACAATCCCATGCCGACGATACGGAGAACAACCACTATTGGAAAGGTCGAATAGCCTATCATATAGCAAGCCTGTATCACAAAGATTTCGACTACAGCCATTCATCGGTATTTTTAAATCAGGCCATTCGATATTTCGAATCATGCAACGATGTCATAAACATGGCTCATTCCCTTAATCTTTTAGGCAGAAACCATCTACTGTCGGGAGATTACCGGCAGGCCCTCGAGGCATTGAGAAAAGCATCGGAAATCTACCTCCTGAACGATCACACGGCGGGCTTGCTGAGCAACGCCTTGTCGATTTCCGATATCTACCTGAACGATATGGATGAGGTTTTCAAAGCCGATTCGGTGTTGAGCCACGCCCGCTCGAATTTCAGCGACGGCACGATACCTCTCTCCTATTTCCCGATAATGAGTCAAATCGAGGCAACAAAAGGAAACTATCCCTATGCCGTCGGGCTTCTGAAGGAGTATATGGATATCAACCCCGGTCTGTCTCCGAAAGAAAAGGCGGCGTATAAGTACTATTTAGCGACCTATCTTCACGATTCGGGACAATATTCGTCGGCTTACGACTATCTTCACCAGTACAGTTCGATCGTCGACAGCTTGTCCAAGGTCGAGATCACCACGGTTTTACAGGAGATCGAAAAGAGATACGAGAAACAGGAGCTGGAAAACGAATACAACACCTACCGAAAGGTTACCCGCTACAAAATAGCGATAGTTCTGATATGCCTGTTCGTATTCATTTCGTTCCTGATCTTCACGGTAAACAAGAGAAGGGAAAAAATCGTGCAGCTACAGGCCGATCTCGACGGTATGACATCCCGAATGAACGAGTTCGACGATCTGAAGAACAACCTGTCGACCGTTCTCGACAGACACACCGAGAAAGAGACCAGGCTACACGAAGTCCTGATAAACAAAATGCTCCACATTCAGAAATTGGTCGATTACCTGTTCCTGTACGAGAACAACCCCGACGAATTTCAGAAGAAAGTAAGCACCGCCGTCATTCAGGCGGAGAAGGACAGGTACTTCGGCGAACTGCACGAGATCGTGAACGAAAAATACGCGGGGGTGGTCGATTATCTTAAAGAACACTACCCTACTCTATCGGAAGACGAGTTGAATATATGCTGTTTGATATGTTTCGGCTTCAACAACAACCAGATCGGCATCCTGTTCGGTTACACCAATCCGAACTCGATCTTCAACAAGCGCCACAAATTGCGCAAAAAAATGGGGCTTTGGCCGAACTACGAATCGTTGGAGGCCTACCTTTCGCAGTTGGTGGCGGATTTGAGGGAAGGAACGATCCCGGAGCCATTGGGAAATTGATCGCCCGCCGACACACTTCAGAACGTGCCGCTCAGGCCGTATTTGCCCGTCACGCAGAATAACCTGCTGTATATGTTGAATCCCTCGCGGTCGGTGGTGATGCGCCTGTTGAGTTGCAGAACCGGGTGACCGCGGTGTACCTTCAGATGCTCGCGCAGATGGCGGTCGGCGGCTATGGCGAACAGTTGTTGCTCGCCCCCCGTGACGCCGATGCGATAGCCCGAACGCAGTATCTCGAACAGTGAACGATCCTCCATGTCGATATGCGTGAAGCGGGGAATGCCCGTGTTGGGCAACATGGTGATGTCGAGCAACACCGGTTCGCCGTCCATCACCCTCAGACGCTCGAAATAGACGCAACCGGCACTCCTTTCGGCCGCCGAGAGCGGAAAACCGAACGCCTCGCTCCACTCCCGCACCTCGGGCCGCACCACGACCAGCGTTCTCAGCCTTTCGCCCAGCGCCGAGGTCGTTCCCGACAGCGAAAGGATACCTATGCCACGCGGGGTGCCCTTCACGATGCTTCTGCTCCCCTGGCGCCGCGTGATGAAGCCGTCGGCGGCAAGAATGTCGAGAGCTTTCCGCACCGTGGGACGGGTCACTCCCCACGCGGCGCAAAGTTCGTTCTCCGAAGGGAGCGTATCGCCGTGGACAAGCCGTCCGGAGGTGATATCGCCCCGGAGCGCTTCGTAGACAGCCCTGTATCGTGCAATCTCACGCATACCGGAAACAAAGGTAATGATTTTTGAGACACTTATACAAGTTTGCATCTTGTAAACATCTTTAGTTATGTTATATGATTGATTTTCAATATATGTAATGAATACTTGTAAATACACAAATTAGTAGTATCTTTGTGACGGAATAATTAGACCGACAATATGGCGACAGCTGTGATAATGCCCCGGCAGGGACAAAGCGTCGAGAGTTGCATACTCACCGGGATGCGGGTACGAAAGGGAGATACCGTTGCTCCGGGCGATCTGCTTTTTGCTTATGAGACCGACAAGGCCGCCTTCGAGGAGGAGGCGCGTGTTGCGGGCGAGGTGCTGGAGGTGTTTTTCGACGAGGGCGACGAGGTGCCCGTACTTTCCAATGTGATGGTAATAGGCGCTCCGGGAGAATCGACTGCCGACTTCCCCTCCGATGGAGGGGGCGTAGCCGATCCTCGCGTAGCGAGCGGCGAGCTAAAAGTGCCGGGCACAGCTCGGCTACCTCTTCGGGTGCCGCGTGGCGACGGGGTGGTTTACTCCACGCCTTCCGACGCTCCTGTGGCAGCCTCGACACGCACGAAGCTCGATATTTTTGAAGTTGCTCCGGCAGTTCCGGACACTTCGGCTATGGTTGTCTCCGCCGCTTCGGGTGGAAGTGCGGTTTCTCCGAGAGCGAGGACGTTGGCAAAGAAGCATGGCGTTCATGTCGAAGCGTTGGCCGGTTCGGGCCCCGGCGGACGAGTGATCGAGCGTGATGTGCGTGCCGCGGTCGACGGATCGGCGAGAACGACCCCTTTGGCACGGACGATGACGCGCCAAGGGATGGTCGCTTCGGGTGCGGGAAGCGGTCTTTGCGGTACGTTGCGAAGCAGAGACCTTGCCGCGGCAGGCGCGGCCCTCGAAGCGGGAGGCGATGACAGTACGATAGTTCCGCTCTCCAACATGCGCAGACTGATCGCGCGGGCGATGCACGCTTCGTTGCAAAATTCGGCGCAGTTGACCCACCATCTGGGAGCCGACGCGCGCCGCGTGTTGGAGTTGCGGGGGCGGGCGAAGGCCGCCGGGCAAAACATAACGATCAACGATCTCGTATGCTACGCGGTGGTCAGGGCGCTCGAAAAGTTCCCCGCCGTGAACGCCCATTTCCTCGGCGAGAAAGAGGGTATCCGGCGGTTCGCGGGTGTCCATCTCGCTCTGGCGGTCGACACCGAGCGGGGCCTGATGGTTCCGGTGGTGAAAAATGCGGAGAGGATGTCGGTCGGAGAACTTGCGGCAAGTCTCCGTGAGATAGCCGAAGCGTGCCGGAAGGGATCTGTGAATCCCGATCTGCTGGCTTCGGATGCCGCCTCTTTCACGGTGTCCAACCTCGGCAACTATGGTGTCGAGATGTTCACTCCCATCTTGAACCTGCCGCAGGTTGCGATCCTGGGTGTGTGTACCATCGTTCCGCGACCTAAAGAGCTCAGCGACGGGGTGTACGGTTTCGTACCCCACATCGGTCTGAGCCTCACCTACGACCACCGCGCGATAGACGGCGGCGAAGCGACGCGGTTTTTGAAACAGATCGCCGTTGAAATCGAAAATATTAACGTTGAAATATAAGTTATGCCTAAGTGTCAGACGATAGACCCTGCGAAGCAGAGGGCTGCGGGAGAGGTGGCCTTCAAACCTATTCCCGTCAACACATACAACAAAACCGCGGGCGAAGAGCTGGCCGCCGGGAATTTCTCGCGCGAGGAACTGGTGCGCATCTACCGCGATATGGTAGTGATCCGCGAGTTCGAAACGATGCTCCACGCCGTGAAAACAACGAACGCCTACAACGGCGTCGAGTACAACAATCCCGGGCCGGCGCATCTGTCGGCGGGTCAGGAGGCGGCGGCCGTGGGAATGGCCTATACTCTTTCGGTCGACGACTACATATTCGGCTCACACCGCAGCCACGGCGAAATTCTCGCGAAGGGTTTGCGAACGATAGAACTGATGCCCGGGGACGAACTCGAAAAGATAATGAACGAATTCTGGGACGGGGCGACGGTGAATGTGGCGCGGCAGGGTTTCGAAGGTGGCGTCAAAGAGCTTGGTGTGCGCTTTCTGCTCTACGGTGCGCTGGCCGAGATATTCGCGCGCGAAACGGGTTTCAACAAGGGCCTCGGCGGCAGTATGCACACATTTTTCATCCCGTTCGGCATCTACCCCAACAACGCCATCGTGGGAGGCAGCGGCGCGATCGCGGTCGGGGCGGCGTTGTACAAAAAAGTCAACCGCAAGCCGGGCATAGTGATCGCCAACCTGGGTGACGCTTCGATGGCGTGTGGCCCCGTGTGGGAGGGACTTTCGTTCGCGGCGATGGACCAGTTCAAACAACTCTGGGAGGGAGACATGCGCGGCGGCCTTCCCTTCGTGCTCAACATAATGAACAACCAGTACGGCATGGGCGGCCAGACCTGTGGCGAGACGATGGGCTACGGTGTGGCGGCGCGTATAGGTGCGGGCGTCGATCCCGGGCAGATGCACGCCGAAAGGGTCGACGGTTACAACCCTCTGGCGGTTATCGACGCCTACCGCCGCAAACGGCCTCTTTTGGAGAGCGGCGAGGGCCCCGTGCTTTTGGACGTTCTGACCTATCGTTACAGCGGCCACTCGCCCTCCGACGCTTCGTCCTATCGTACGAAGGAGGAGATCGAGGCGTGGGAGGCGCACGACTGTATCGCTCTGTACGGCCGTCAGCTTTTGGATGGAGGTATAGCCGCGCAGGAGGAGTTGGACGCTGTGTGGGCGGATGTGAAGGAGACAATGTTCGATGTTTTCCGCCTCGCGATCGACGACGAGCTCTCGCCCCGAATGGATCTTGCGAAAAATCCCGAACTGCTGGGCGAAATGATATTCTCGAACGGTTCGGTCGACAGCTTCGCGCCGGGAGTGAAACCTGACGTGCTGATGCCGATGGCCGAAAACCCGCGAGTGAAGCAAATCGCGGGCAAAACCCGATTCGTCACCGACGCCGAGGGCAAACCGGTCTCGAAGATGAAACAGTTCCAACTTCGCGACGGCATCTTCGAGGCTCTGATCGACCGTTTCTACCGCGACGCCTCGATGGTGGCCTATGGCGAGGAGAACCGCGACTGGGGCGGGGCGTTCGCCGTCTACCGCGGCCTTACGGAAGCCCTACCCTATCACCGCCTGTTCAACTCGCCCATCGCCGAGGCTGCTATCGTCGGCACGGCCATCGGATACGCGATGTGCGGCGGACGGGTCGTGCCCGAGATCATGTACTGCGACTTTTTGGGGCGTTGCGGCGACGAGGTGTTCAACCAGCTTCCGAAGTGGCAGGCCATGAGCGGCAACATCCTGAAAATGCCGGTGGTTCTGCGCGTTTCGGTGGGTTCGAAATACGGCGCGCAACACTCGCAGGACTGGACTTCGCTCTGCACCCACATCCCGGGGCTGAAGGTGGTCTTTCCCGTCACGCCTTACGACGCCAAGGGCCTGATGAACAGCGCGCTTCAGGGCACCGACCCCGTCGTGTTCTTCGAGAGCCAGCGCATCTACGAGATCGGCGAACAGTTCCATGAAGGCGGCGTGCCCGAGGGTTATTACGAAATCCCTATCGGCGCTCCCGACATAAAACGCAAAGGTAAAGACATCACGATACTTACCATCGGCGCGACCCTGTACCGCGCTTTGGAAGCCGCGAAAACACTCGAAGAGAGATGGGGCATGTCGGCCGAGGTGATCGACGCCCGTTCGCTCGTGCCGTTCGATTACGAGCCTGTGCTCGCTTCGCTTCGTAAAACCGGACGCATAGTTATCGCCGGAGACGCTTCGGCGCGCGGGTCGTTCCTCGGCGAGTTGGCGCGCAACATCACCGAACTGGGCTTCGACCTTCTCGACGCGCCCCCCGTTGTGGTGGGTTCGCGCAACTGGATCACCCCCGCCTATGAACTCGAAGACGCTTTCTTCCCGCAGCCGGGTTGGATCATCGACGCCATCCACGAAAAGATAGTTCCGCTGAAAGGACACATCCCGACGGCCAATTTTACCGCCGGTGAGCAGATCCGCCGTGCTAAAAGAGGAGTATGACGAATGTAAACGCACATATTCACACGCCATTTTCGTTCAGCGCTTTCGACAGCGTGGCCGAGGCTTTGGACATGGCCGCGGCGCAGAATGTGCGGGTGTTGGGTATCAACGACTTTTACTCGATCGACGGTTACGCCGAGTGGGACGCGGGGTGTCGGGCCCGGGGGCTTTATCCACTTTTCGGGATCGAGATGATATGCCTCGACGAAGGGTTTCAGCACGCAGGGGTAAGGGTAAACGACCCCTCGAATCCGGGACGCATCTACATAAGCGGCAAAGGGTTGGCCTTTCCCGCGCAGTTGCCCGAGCCTTACGCGGGACGGCTTGCGGCGGTTCGGGAGCATTCGAACGCTCAGGTGAGGGCCATGTGTGCGAAGTTGAACGAACATCTGAAGGCGACGGGGGCGGGATTCTCGCTCGACGCGGACGAAATAGAGCGCACCCTGACGCGGGGAAATCTGCGCGAACGCCATCTGGCGAAATCTTTGCGGTTGGCGGTGGAGAGAACAACCACCCCGTCAGCCGTTCCGGCTGCCACCCCTCCACAGGAGGGGAACCACCCACTTGCGAAAGCACTTCTTGAAAAGATTTTCAATGACAAAGAGTTGAAATCGGACATAAATGACTTTGCAGCCACCGAGAACGAGATACGCGCGCGCCTGCTGAAAGCGGGAGGGGCGGCGTTCGTACCCGAAACCCCCGAAGCGTTCCTGCCTTTGGAGGATGTCGTCGCCATTATCGAGGCGGCGGGAGGCATTCCCACCTACCCTTTCCTTGCCGACGACGCGGCGGGAGGCTTCACCGACTTCGAGGGCGACCTCGAAAAAGCGGCTACCGCGCTCCGGGCCAAAGGCATCCACAGTGTCGAGTTCATCACCACACGCAACAGCGCCGCGGTTCTGGAGCGTTACGCCGGATGGCTGTGGGAGAACGGGTTTGTCGTGACCTTCGGCAGCGAGCACAACACTCCGGCCATGGAGCCTGTTTTGCTGCATACGCGCGGCGGCGAGTCCCTGACGCCTCTGCTGAAAGAGATAAATTACGCCGGAGCGTGCGTCGTGGCGGCCCATCAGGATATATACTCGCGCACGGGCCGCGGGTACGACCCCGCCCTAAGGGACGAATACCTCGCCCACGGCGACAGACTAATTGATAATGGATAATTGACAATGGATAATATTGTCTTACAGACAGTTCCGGCTGTCCGCATGATGCTCGACGGGCGCGGATTGAAAACCGTCAGGGTGTCGGACGAGATGCGGGATGCCGATTTGAGCGTGGATACTATAGACCTGGCGGAAATAAAGCGGGTGATCGACGGTTTTAGGAAACCGCTTCGCACCCTCGGCATCGCAGGTCTCGGAACGCTCACCGTGACCGATGCCCCGGCAATGGGACGGATGCGCGGCAAGATAGTGATCGTGACGGGCGCGGCACAGGGCTTCGGCGAGGGAATCGCACGCTACCTTGCCGCCGAGGGAGCAAACATAGTCGTGGCCGACCTCAACGAGGAGGCGGGACGCGCCGCCGCCGAAAACCTCGATGGGGCAGGTCGCGCCATATTTGTCAGAACGAACGTCGCCGAACCCGAAAGCCTCGCGAACCTCGTCCTCGAAACGGTGCGTGAGTTCGGGGGCGTCGATCTTTTCGTGAGCAACGCCGGGGTTCTGAGGGCGGGAGGTCTCGATGCGATGACCCCCGAGGCGTTCGACTTCGTGACGAAGATAAACTACAGCGCCTATTTCTACTGCGTGCAGGCCGTGGCGCCGGTTATGAAACTCCAGAATGAGTGGGCGCCCGAGAACTATGGCGACATCGTGCAGATAAATTCGAAATCGGGCCTGCGCGGCTCTAAGGCCAACTTCGCCTACGCGGGCGGCAAATTCGGCGGCGTGGGACTTACCCAGTCGTTCGCGCTGGAACTCGCCCCCTTCCGTATAAAGGTCAACAGCGTGTGTCCCGGCAATTTCTACGAAGGGCCGCTTTGGAGCGACCCCGAAAACGGCCTTTTCGTGCAGTATCTGGCGGCGGGCAAGGTTCCGGGCGCCGCGACCGTCGACGATGTGCGCCGGTACTATATGTCGCAGGTGCCGATGGGCAAGGGCACGAGCCCCGAAGATGTCACGAAGGCGATCATGTATCTCGTCGAACAGACCTGCGAAACGGGACAGGCGCTTCCGGTGACAGGCGGTCAGGTGATGCTTGGCTAATTTGGGAATTTGAAAATTTGAAAATTTGAAAATGAAAACCAGGGCGGTTCGGTTGTATGGGAAGAACGATCTCCGGTTGGAGGAGTTCGAGTTGCCGAAGATAAAAGACGACGAGATTCTGGCGCGCGTGGTGTGCGACAGCCTCTGTATGTCGTCGTACAAAGCAGTTCACGAGGCCGACGTACACAAGCGCGTGCCGCGGGATGTGGCGCAAAATCCCGTCATCATAGGGCACGAGTTCGCCGGTGAATTGGTGGAGGTGGGCCCGCGGTGGCGCGGCAAGTTCGCGCCGGGCGACAGGTTCTCGATCCAGCCAGCGCTCAACTACCCCGGCTCTCCGGTCGGTATTCTGGGCGCTCCGGGGTACTCCTACCGCCATATAGGCGGCAATGCGACTTATGTCGTTATTCCCGCCGAGGTTATGGAACAGGATTGCCTTCTGCGCTTCGAAGGCGAGGGGTTCTACCGCGCATCGCTTGCCGAGCCGCTCTCGTGTGTGATCGGCGCGATGCACGCCAACTACCACACTTCGCCCGGCTCCTACGTCCACCGCATGGACATAGTCGAGGGGGGCGCGATGGCGATCCTTGCGGGGGTGGGCCCCATGGGGCTGGCGGCGGTGAATTACGCCCTGCGGCGCGAACGGGTGCCGCGCCTTTTGGTCGTCACCGACATAGATCAAACGCGGCTCGACCGCGCGGCTGCGCTCTACCCGCCCTCGGACGCTGCGGCAAGGGGTATCGAGTTGAGGTATGTGAACACCTCCTTAGTGGCCGATCCCGTGGCCGATCTGCGCGGACTAACGGATGGACGGGGCTTCGACGACGTGTTCGTGTTCGCCCCCGTGGCGCCGCTCGTCGAGCAGGCCGACGCCGTGCTTGCCGCCGACGGCTGTCTCAACTTCTTCGCGGGCCCCGCCTCGCCGGAGTTCCGCGCGCCGATGAATTTCTACAACGTCCATTACGCCTCCACCCACGTCGCGGGCACGAGCGGCGGCAACACCGACGACATGCGCGAGGCGCTGCGAATGATGGACGCGGGCCTCGATCCCGCGGGCCTGGTGACCCACATCGGCGGCCTCGACGCCGTGCCGGACGCCACCATGCGCCTGCCGGAGATAGGCGGCGGTAAAAAACTGATATACACACACACCCGTATGCCCCTGGTGGCGATCGCCGACTTCGAAGAACGCGGACGAGGAGAACCTCTTTTCGCCGCGCTCGACGAGATCTGCCGCCGCCACAAAGGGTTATGGAGTGTCGAGGCTGAAAAGTATTTAATTAGGAATTACAAGTTACAAAATAAAGATTAGTGACGGTTTTCACAAGTCCATCCACCGACCCTGCGTATAATTTCGCGCTGGAGGAAGACCTGCTCACCGAGCCGGACGGGGAGTTTTTGCTACTCTACATCAATCGGCCCTGCGTGGTGACGGGATGCAATCAGCAGCCCGAGGCCGAGGCCAACCTCGAATGGTGCGCGAGAGAGAACATTCCCGTCGTGCGGAGGATTTCGGGCGGCGGCGCGGTGTGGCACGACGAGGGGAACGTCAACTGGGCTTTCATAACCCCGGCCGACAGCGAGGGGCTCGACCGGAAACCGCTTGTCGACGTGATCGCAGTCATGCGCCGCCTGGGCATCGAAGCGGTCGAAGGGAGCCGCGGAGATATCTTGGCCGGAGGCCCGGACGGCCCGAAGATATCGGGAACGGCCTCGTGCGTCAAAAAGGGGCGGAGGCTCTTCCACGGAACGCTGCTTTTCGACGCCGACCTCGAAAGAATGAGCCGCGCCCTCGCCGGAGATCCCGGCAAACGGGGGCGCAAAGTCGCCTCGACCCCCTCGCGCACAGCGAACGTGAAACCGCTGGTGGGGGATTTCGACACGTCGCTTGAATTTATGACGGCTTTAGCCGATGAGTTCGATAGATATTACAACCCGATCGACTATCTTTGCTAATTAACCTGAGTTCGGGATAAGCATAGCTTATTTCGAACTCAGACCTATCCGGAGCGGCCGCAGTCCGCGACAGGGCCCTCCCCTACGACAGGGGAGGGCGGTGGGAGGGGTGGTCGAACACAAATGCGGTCCTGAAAGGGCCGCTAACGTGAGTTCGTGATAGGATAAATACACACAATACGCTGAAATACAAATACATAATGCATTTATCTTATCCCGAACTCACGTTGAGTAACCTGAAACACCCAATGGAAGCAAAAAATTTCGTCGCATTCGACCTTGGCGCCACCAGCGGGCGGGCCATCCTCGGAACCCTCTCCCGGGAGGGGCTTTCGATGAAGGAACTGATCCGTTTCCCCAACTCGATGGTAACTCTCGGAGAGCACAGCCACTGGAACATCTTCTCGCTCTATGAGAACATAAAACAGGGCCTTGCCGCCGCCGCACGCGAGGGGATCGAAATAACCTCGATAGGTATCGACACCTGGGGGGTCGATTTCGCGTTCATCGGGGCCGACGGCGAGCTGCTCGGAATGCCCTACGCCTATCGCGACGCGGCGATCGCCGACGCCGACACCCGATATTTTGCCGATGTGATGCCGCGCGAAGAGGTTTACCGCCGCACGGGCATCCAGATCATGAACTTCAACTCGCTGTTCCAACTCCACGCACGCCGCCGCGACCGCTCGACGGGGCTCGGAGCGTGCGACAAGATACTTTTCATGCCCGACGCCCTGAACTATATGCTCACGGGAGGGATGGCGACCGAGTACACCATAGCCTCTACCTCGCAGATGCTCGATCCTTGGGCCAAACAGATGGACGCGGAGTTGCTCGCCTCGGTGGGACTTTCCGAGTCGTATTTTCCGCCCGTGGTGATGCCGGGCCACATCGTGGGTACGCTTCGCTCCGATATAGCACGCGAGACGGGCCTACCCGAGATTCCGGTCGTGGCGGTGGCGGGCCACGACACAGCCTCGGCCGTCGCCGCGGTTCCGGCACGGGACGGGCGTTTCGCCTACCTGAGCTCGGGAACGTGGTCGCTGATGGGGATCGAGGTGCCGGGGCCCGTGATAACCCCCGAGACCTCGCGCCTGAACCTCACCAACGAGGGCGGCGTGGACGGTACGGTCACCCTGTTGAGAAATATTCCGGGCATGTGGCTCATCGAGCAGTGTTTGGCCGGGTGGAAACGGCAGGGGATCGCCTACACCTATCCCGAGATGGTGGAGATCGCCATAGCCGCCCCCGAATTCAAAGCCTTCATCGACCCCGAAGACCCGTCGCTTGCCGCCCCGGGGTCGATGACCACCGCGATAGATGCCCTATGCCGGAAAACAGGACAACCGCGGCCCGAAAACCACGGCGAGTATATCCGCACGATATTCGAGAGCCTCGCGCTAAAGTACCGCCAGACATTGGAAACGTTGCGCACTCTCGCCCCGTTCCCCATCGAAAGGCTACACGTGATCGGCGGCGGCTCTAAAAACACGCTTCTGAACCGTTTCACGGCCAATGCGACGGGTATACCGGTAGTTGCGGGCCCCTCGGAGGCGACCGCCATCGGAAACATCATGGTTCAGGCCCGGGCCGCGGGAATGGCCGGAACCATGCGGGAGATGAGAGAGATGATCGCCGCCGGAGTCGAAACGCAACTCTACGAACCGCAAAGCGCACAGAAATGGAATGAAGCATACATGAAATATACTAAAATCCTAACCGCATGAAGAGAAAGAGATTTCAGGGCGACTGGCCGAAGATCGGTATCCGCCCAACAATCGACGGTCGCATGGGCGGCGTCAGAGAATCGCTCGAGAACCAGACCATGAACATGGCCCGAAGCGTCGTCGAACTTATTTCGGAAACGCTGAAATATCCCGACGGAACGCCCGTGCAGTGCGTTATTGCGCCTTCGACCATCGGCCGCGTGGCGGAAAGCGCCGCCTGCGCCGAATTCTTCAAGCGCGAGAACGTGGGCGTCACCATCACCGTCACCCCCTGCTGGTGCTACGGCTCGGAGACGATGGACATGGATCGCGACACTGTGAAGGCGGTGTGGGGCTTCAACGGCACGGAGCGTCCCGGAGCTGTGTATCTGGCCGCCGTGCTTGCCGCCCACGCCCAAAAGGGGCTTCCCGCGTTCGGCATCTACGGCCGCCACGTGCAGGACGGAGGCGACACCACGATCCCCGACGACGTAAGGGCCAAACTGTTGCAGTTCTCGCGCGCGGCGATGGCCGTGGCCATTATGAAAGGCAAGTCGTATCTGTCGATCGGCGCGGTGTGTATGGGTATCGCGGGCTCGATCGTCTCGCCCGATTTCTTCGAGGACTATCTCGGTATGCGCTGCGAGGGTATCGACGAGGTGGAGATCATCCGCCGCATGACCGAAGGCATCTACGACCACGAGGAGTTCGAGCAGGCGCTCGCGTGGGCGAAAGCCAACTGCCGTCAGGGCGAGGACACCATAAACCGTCCCGACCTCGTACGCTCGGCGGAAGCCGCCGCGAAAGACTGGGAGTTCATCGTGAAGATGACCCTTATCGTGCGCGACCTGATGCAGGGTAATCCGAAGCTCCGCGAGATGGGCTTCGGCGAGGAGTCTCTGGGCCACAACGCCATTGCCGCCGGTTTTCAGGGCCAGAGGCAGTGGACGGACTTCTATCCCAACGGCGACTTCACGGAAGCTATTCTCAACTCGTCGTTCGACTGGATGGGGATCCGCGCGCCTTATGTCGTGGCGACCGAGAACGACGCCTGCAACGGTACGGCAATGCTTTTCGGCTATCTGCTCACGAACACGGCGCAGGTCTTCGCCGACGTGCGCACATACTGGAGCCCCGAGGCGGTGGAGCGCGTGACCGGATATAAACTCACCGGCCCGGCGGCCGGAGGAATGATCCACCTTATCAACTCGGGTGCGGCGGCGCTCGACGGCAGCGGCTGTCAGAGGGGCGCGAAGGGCGGGCCGACGATGAAGCCTTTCTGGGAAATTTCGAAGGCCGAGGCGCAGGAGTGTCTCGACGCCACGACATGGATGCCTGCCAATCGTGAATATTTCCGCGGCGGCGGCTTCTCGTCGAAGTTCCTCACGCGCGGCGGGATGCCCTGCACGATGGTACGCCTCAATCTCGTAAAAGGTCTCGGCCCCGTGCTGCAACTCGCCGAGGGCTGGACTGTGGAGATCGACCCCGCGGCACACAAAATTCTCGACGACCGCACCGACAAAGGGTGGCCCACGACATGGTTCGCACCGCGGCTCAGCGACACTCCCAACTTCAAGGATGTTTACTCGGTGATGAACTGCTGGGGCGCCAACCACGGTTCGGTGTGCGCCGGACATGTGGGCGCCGACCTCATCACCCTCGCCTCGATGCTGCGAATCCCCGTTTCGATGCACAACGTGGCCGACGAAGACATTTTCCGTCCGGCGGCGTGGGGTGCGTTCGGGATGGACAAGGAGGGCGCCGATTACCGCGCCTGCGCCGCCTACGGCCCGCTCTATAAAAAGTAAAGGAGCCATGAATCTCAAGGAAGGCTATCTGGTGGAGGCGGCGGGGCCGACCCGTCGCTTCTGCCAGATAATAAAACTGAACCCCGACACTTTGGGCGAGTATAAACACTGGCACGGAAGCCGCAACATCTGGCCCGAGATCCCCGAAGGCATCCGCCGCGCGGGTATTCTCGACATGGAGATATATCTGTCGGGCGATACGGGCATAATGCTCCTCACCACCCCTCCGGACTTCGAATGGGACGCTTCGTTCGGCGCGCTCGCCGACTTCGAACGGCAGGCCGAATGGGAGGCGTTCGTCGCCCCGTTCCAGTTGGCGGGCACGGGACGCTCCGACGAGAAGTGGCAACTTTGCGAAAGGATATTCTCGCTCACCGAGGCTTTATCCCGTCATTGCGAGGAGTGAAACGACGAAGCAATCCAGACCTCACATACTGGATTGCTTCGCCTTGTCGGCTCGCAATGACGGTCGGCGGAAACCTGAAATGAAAACTAAAACCAAATGAAAAACCAAAAATCCTCGCTGCTACGGCACGAAGGCATCAACTATCTGGTGCCCTTCATACTGATAACCCTCTGTTTCTCCCTGTGGGGTTTTGCCAACGACATCACCAACCCTATGGTGAAGGCCTTCTCGAAGATATTCCGCATGAGCGTCACCGATGGGGCCCTCGTTCAGGTCGCTTTCTACGGCGGTTACGCGGTGGCGGCATTCCCGGCTGCGATCTTCATCCGCCGCTATTCCTACAAGGCGGGCATCCTTTTGGGTCTGGCGCTCTACGCCGTGGGGGTGTTCATGTTCTTCCCCGCCAAACTCACGGGCAACTACTATCCGTTCCTTGCGGCATATCTGGTGATGACCATCGGGCTGTCATTCCTCGAAACGAGCGCCAATCCCTTCATACTGTCGATGGGTAGCGAGGAGACCTCGACCCGTAGGCTGAACTTTGCGCAGTCGTTCAATCCGGTGGGATCGGTTTTGGGTATGTTCGTGGCGATGAAATTCATTCAGGCGCGCATGAACCCCATGAGCACAGAAGAACGCGCTCTGCTTCCGGGCCCCGAGTTCGAAGCCCTCAAGCAGAGCGATCTCGGCGTGGTGTCGACCCCGTATCTGCTGTTGGGGATCGTCATCCTGGCCGCGCTTGCCGTAATATGGCTGGCCAAAATGCCGCGCAAAAGCGAAGGAGGACACTCGATCGACTTCTGGCCCACTCTGAAACGCATATTCTCCATCTCCAATTACCGCGAAGGAGTGATCGCGCAGTTCTTCTATATAGGCGTACAGATAATGTGCTGGACATTCATAATCCAGTACGGCACGCGCATTTTCATGGGACAGGGAATGACCGAACAGGCCGCCGAGGTGCTGTCGCAGAGGTACAATATCGTGGCGATGATAATATTCATATGCAGCCGCTTCATCTGCACATGGCTAATGAAGTTCGTCGATCCTTCCCGGCTTCTCTCTCTGTTCGCGATCGTTGGAGGAGCGCTCACTCTGGGTGTGATCGGGCTTCAGAACGTGTGGGGCCTCTACTGCTTGGTCGGAATATCCGCCTGCATGTCGCTGATGTTCCCGACCATCTACGGCATCGCGCTCAAGGGACTGGGAGACGACGCCAAGTTCGGCGCGGCGGGGCTCATCATGGCCATCCTCGGAGGCGCGGTGCTTCCGCCACTTCAGGCCCGGATGATCGATGCGGGAACCATCGCGGGAATGCCCGCCGTCAACGCGTCGTTCGTGTTGCCGCTCGCGTGTTTCGTCGTGATCCTGGTGTACGGCGTCAGATCGTATCGTAGAAAGATCAAAAAGTACGTATAACAGGGCCGGGCTGTCCGCGCGGACTGTGCGCGCGTAAAATCGACCGAAGAGGTTGCTTACAAAAAGCACTCTCTCCGGTCGATTTCACGTAATATATCTCACTTATACCCCATCATTTCTAACAGATTTATCGTTGCAAGCGCGCCCATTCGGTAAAATGTTTTTTGGAACTCTAATAAATTTGCTTATATTTGCTCTGGCTAACTAAGTTAAACCAAAACCAAAACTTTATGAAACAGTTATTGATTATGTTTGCGGGGGTACTGCTTCTCGGCATTATCCCACCCTTTGTCTCGGCCCAGCAAGCCGCATTCGAGGCCAAGGGTGTCGTTCTCGACTCCTCGGGCGATCCGATCGCAGGTGCGACGGTCGTCGAGCAGGGTGCGACGGGCGGAACCTTCACCGACACCGAAGGCCGCTTCTCGCTTCGCACGTCGAGCCGAAACGCACTCGTCGAGATCAACTTCTTCGGCTACAAGACGGTGGTTCTGCCCGCAGGTTCGCCCGGGCTCGGCGTCGTTACGCTGGAACTCGACGCAACGAACATCGACGAAGTGGTCGTGATCGGCTACGGCACGGTGCGCAAGGACGATATGACCGGCTCGGTCTCCGTCATCAAATCCGAAGAGATCAACCGCGGCGCGGTAGTCTCGCCACAGGAGATGCTCAAGGGCAAAATGCCGGGCGTACAGATCATACCGGGCGACGGTAATCCCAACTCGGGCGCCACGATCCGTATTCGCGGTGCGGCTTCGCTCAAGGCGACCAATAACCCGCTGATCGTGATCGACGGGGTGCCTTTGGCCGAAGACGCGGGCGAAGGTATGAGCAACCCCCTTACCACCGTGAACCCAAACGATATCGAAACCATGTCGGTTTTGAAAGACGCTTCGGCGGCCGCGATCTACGGATCGAGGGCTTCCAACGGGGTTATCATCATCACCACCAAGAAAGGCACGGGCAACAAGGTCCGTCTCTCCTACAACGGGAGCGCGAGCGTGGAAACCAATTCGGCCCGCCTCGATGTTATGAGACCGGGAGAGTTCAGAAGCTATATCGACACCCATTACGCTCCCGGAACTTCCGCGATGGCCGACATAATGCAATCGAAAGTAGGCGATGTCGATACCGACTGGCAGAAAATGATCTTCCGCTCGGCGGTCTCCAACGACCACAATCTCAGTGTATATGGTAATGTCAACGACCGGTTGCCCTATCGCGTGTCGGCGGGCTACACCAATCAGAGGGGGACGCTCAAGACCTCGCTCTACGAACGCGGAACGCTCGACGTGAGCGTGGCTCCCAACTTCTTCGACAAGCACCTGACCATCAGCCTCAACGCCAAGGGTTCGCTCTCGTATGAGAACAAGCCCAGCACCGGTTCGGTGGGCAGCGCGGCTTTCTTCAACCCCACGATCGATCCCTATTGGCGCGACGCCGACGGCAAGATCGACTACTCGACGACCAACGGTTACTGGAACTACGGCTCGGGACGCGGCGACCAGTTCATACCCAACGTCCTGCTGGGTGCGGGCCCGCTCTCGACCCTTTACGACCACTATGACTACGGCAACGGCAAGCGCATTATCGGCAACGCGCAGATCGACTATAAGCTCCACGGCTTCGAAGCTCTGCGCTTCAATCTCAACCTGGGCCTCGACTGGTCGGATACCCGCGGCACCGTGGGCGATAATCCCAACTCTTTCCAGGCCTGGACCGATACCGAGGCGCGCGGATGGGGCCAACACAGCAAGTGGTCGCACCTGAAGCGCAACAAAGTGCTCGAAGCCTATGTCGATTACAACGAAACGTGGGGCAAACACCACCTCGACGTGATGGCCGGTCATTCGTGGCAACACTTCTACTCTTCGGACCAGAACGGCATTCGTTATTTCAACGAGACGGGTGAGATGAACACCATTGCCCTGTATCCCTACAACCGTCAGGAGAGCTACCTGATCTCTTTCTACGGCCGTTTGAACTACTCTTTCGACTCGAGATATTTGTTCACCTTCACCCTCCGCGACGACGCCTCCTCGCGTTTCGCGAAGGATCAACGTTGGGGTCTGTTCCCTTCGGCGGCTTTCGCGTGGAACATCGCCAACGAGAAATTCATGCGTGGTGCGCGAAACGTCTCGGCGCTGAAACTCCGCCTGAGCGCGGGCCAGACCGGCCAGCAGGAGTTCGACAACAACTATCCCTATCTGGCCCGGTACGACATGTCGACCAACGTCTACAATCAATACAACATGGGTTCGGACGGATATTCGTTCTTCCTCACTCCGCGCCCTTACGACCCGTTGATCCGGTGGGAGACCACGACGACATATGACGTGGGGGTGGATTTCGGTTTCTTCAACGGCCGCATAAACGGTTCTGTCGACTGGTACCATCGGATCACGAAAGACCTGCTGAACGAGGTGTTCACTCCGATGGGCGCCAACTTCGGAAACACGCTGCTCACCAACATCGGGTCGATGAAGAACTCGGGTCTCGAGCTCGCGGTCAGTGTAGTTCCCCTGCAGACCGAGGATTGGAATCTGGAGGTAGGGTTCAACGGAACATTCCAGAAGACGGAGTTCACCAAGCTCAACGCCACGGACGATCCCACTTATGCGATCTCGGTTACGGGGGTCAGCGCGGGTACCGGCGGTGAGATCGCCCAACACATGGTGGGCCACGCTCCTTATACTTTTTATCCTTTCCAACAGGTTTACGATGCGAACGGGAAGCCTATCCAGAATGCTCTGGTCGATCGCGACGGCGACGGGACGATCACCCAGGCCGACCGCTACATGTCGGGCAAGAGCCCCGCACCCGATTTCTTCTATGGGTTGAACCTTAAACTCAACTACCGGCAGTGGGACTTCGGTTTCAACGCACACGGCTCGGTGGGCAACTGGGTGTTCAACGACTTTGCGTCGAACCACGCGACCTCGTTCATCGACGTCAACGCGGGCAACCTGCCGAACTTCGCAAATACCGTTCTCAAGACGGGCTGGCTCGGACAGAACATCAGCCAGCAACCCTTCTCCGATCTTTTCATCGAGAACGCTTCGTTCTTCAAGATGGATGACATCAATCTCGGGTACACATTCGAGGATGTCTTCTCGAAGATAGGTTCGATAAGGCTGGGATTCAGTGTTCAGAATGTATTCACGATCACCGGCTACAGCGGGGTCGACCCCGAAATACCCGGTGTCGAAGGCAAGGACAGCGCCATCTGGCCCCGTCCGCGCACCTTCTCGCTACGTTTGAATGTTAACTTCTAAAATGGTCTGAATTATGAAAATCAATAGAATATTTATTACCGGATCGATTGCGGGAGCGATGCTTTTATCGTCGTGCTTGGGCGATTTGGATACGCTTCCGCTCAACGAGAGCGACTCCACCTCGGAGACCGCTTATGGAAACGAGGAGGGAAGCTACATTGCGGGGTTGACAAAGATATATTGGAACTTTGCCAACACCTCCGACCTCGATGTCGACGACGGCGGCGCCTCTGAACTGGTGCGTGCTTTCTGGAGCCTGCAGGAACTGAGCGCCGACGCCGCCAAATGCGCCTGGGGCGACAGTTGGGTTTCGGACATCAACAACAACAGATGGTCGGATGCCGACAACGCGGCTACCTACGGGGTTTACGCGCGTTCGTTGCAGGGGGTTGCCTTTGTGAACGAATTTTTGCGCCAGACCGCTCCGGACAAACTTTCGGCTCGCGGAGTCAGCTCGGAACTGGCGGCCAAGATCGAAGGTTTCCGCGACGAAGCCCGTTTCGCGAGGGCCTATTTCTACTGGATAGCTTTGGATATTTTCGGCAACGTGCCCTTCACGACGGAGGAATCGCCCATCGGCGGCGGATTCACTCCTTCGCAGGCGCCCAGAGCCGATGTTTTCCAATTCTGTGTCGACGAATTGACCTATCTCGCTTCGAATGAAAGTTCGATGCCCGCGCCCCGGAGCAATTACCCCAGGGCCGACAAGGGCTCTGCCATGGGTCTGCTGGCCAGATTGTACCTCAATGCCGGGGTCTACACCGGGACTGCCATGTGGGTCGAAGCCAAAGCCGCCTGCGAAACCATCTTCGGAATGGGATACTCGCTGGCTCCGGAGTTCGGCGATCTGTTCCGCGGCGATAACGGCGAAAATCCCGACGCGAAGAACGAGATACTGTTCGCCGTGGCTTACGACGCCGAGAACACGCAGTCTTACGGCGGAACGTCGTATATGCTCTTCCCGACGATGACCGCTCCCCCCTCTGACACCAACCCCTTGGGAGATGACAATGCCGAGGTCGGGGTCAACAACGGCTGGGCGGGCAACAGGGTTCCGTTCGAGTTCGTCGACAAATATTTCGGCGTCACTTCGGCAGATTACACGACCGGTGAATACACGATCACCAACGGCGACAAGCGCGGGGCCTTTTTCCATATCAAGAACCGCGTCCAGTCGATGGACGGTGCGTTGAACATTTTCCTTAACGGTTGGAGCTTCCACAAGTTCAACAACATCCCCCACGACCAGACCGTCGAGGAGTTCCGCACGACGGCCGCAACGAAGGCTTACAGCGACATCGACTTCCCGCTGATCCGCCTGGGTGAGGTCTATCTCATCTATGCCGAGGCTTGTCTGAATCTGAACCAGGCCGCTGTAGCGACCCCGCAATTGCAGGAATTGAGTGAGCGTGCGGGAGTAACCTTCAACGGCACATTGAACCTCGATTATCTGATCGCCGAACGCGCACGCGAGTTGATGTGGGAAGGCCATCGCCGCACCGACCTGATCCGTTGGGGAAAATACACCGACGCCTCTTTCATGTGGACTTACAAGGGCGGCTCGTTCACGGGTCAGAACTTTGCCAAGTACATGGAAATCTTCGCGATCCCGCCGAGTGAGATGAACACCAATCCCAATCTGGTTCAGAATTTCGGTTACACCGGTTCGACCGCCGAGTAAATAATTTTAACATTTGCAGATTATGAAAATCACAAAATATGCGATTATGTTTCTGGCGGGGGCGGCAGGTTTGCTGTCCGCCTGTCAGGGCCTGGAAGATGTGCGCGCCTACCCTCCCGAGGATGTCGTGGCGCCCGTGTTGGGCAACATGCCGGCCGAGATCGTCATCACGGCCGAGAATATGGCCCTCGAAACGGTGGAATTCACGTGGCAGGCGGCCAACTTCGGAGTTAAGACCCAGGTGAATTACTCCGTCGAAGCCTCCTATCGCGACGGTATGCCGCCGTTGCCTTTGTTCGTCGGCTTGGCCGAGACCTCCACCGAACAGGTCTACGAGGCTCTGAACGCAAAACTTGCGTTGGCGGTCGAGGACGGCGGTCTCGGTGTACCGGTGGACACTCCGACGGCAGTCGACTTTTTCGTCTCGGCGACTATCGGCACCGGATTCGTGAAGGTCTATTCCGAACCGAAAACGGTTGTGATGACCGTCACTGCGGCCGAAAGGGTCTATCCCAAGATCTGGGTGATCGGTGAATACTGCGGCTGGAATCACGGTAACTCTCAATTCCTGTTCAGTTTCTCGGGCGACGAGGTGAACTATGAAGGCATGGTCGACTTTGCGGACAAAGCGTCGGCAGGATTCAAACTCACCGGCATCGACGGCTGGGACGACTCGATGAACTGGGGAACGGACGGCGGCGCCGCGGCTCCCGAACCCGAAGCGGCTTCCATTCAGTTGATAACGAGCGGCGGTTCGGGCAACATCTCCGCCTATTCCCACAGATTCTACCGCTTTAAGTTCAATCGTGGGTCGCTCGTACTGACCAAGGACATCTCGTTCGACAGGCTCGGGGTTATCGGTAGCGCGACACCGACCGGTTGGGACGCCGACACCGAGATGGCGTTCGATCCCGTGAAACAGCGTTTCTGGGTCGATCTGACACTCGTCGAAGGTGCGATCAAGTTCCGCGCGGATAACGGCTGGGACGTTAACTGGGGTTCAGACACTGCGGGCATACTTACGAGCGGAGGACCGGATATCATGGTTTCGGCAGGTGACTATCGCATCTACGCCGATCTGAACAATTCGGGCAGTATGACATATGAGCTCAACGCCGACGATTACGGCACGGGCGGCACGACACCGCCCGAACCCGAGCGTGCGGCATGGTATCTTCACGGCCAGACCGTCGCCACTCCCGACTGGGGCGAAACCGCCTTCGTCGGTGCGGGAACGGACGGCTTCAAGCTGACCGTTGTCGAAGTTGCGGCAAATTCGCAGTTCCTGTTCAAGAGCGGCGACGAGACTCAGTGGATCGGCCCTCTCAAACAGGGAAGCGACGATCCGTTCACAGTGACCGTCGGCACGGTATTCACCACCTCGACCGACAAGGTGAACGCGAATATCGAGGCCGCGGGAACCTACGACTATTGGTTCTTGCCGAAACAGAACATGGCTTATGTGATGACGGCGGGCGAAAAACCCGGTGTCGTGCCCGACAGTTGGGGCATCGTGGGCAACCTCACGGACTGGGGCGGCGGCGTCGGCGACTTCGCTATGACCGAAGAGAACGGCTATCAGGTACGCAAGAATATCTGGCTCGGCACAGGCTATGAGTTTAAGGTTCGTCAGGGCAACGATTGGAACGGTACCGACAAAGGTATGGCTTCGGAGGGTGAGGTTGAAATTAACACTGCTGTCCCGATGGGTGGAAACAACATCAAGATCGCTGCCGATGGCCTGTACGACGTCTATTTCGACGAGGTTAATTCGATGATCTGGATCATGACCGCGGGCACCTCTCCTGCGGAATAGCACTTCAGGCTTGCGGGCTTTGACCGGCCCGCAGGCCACAAAAAGTAAATGCTTATTCGCACCATATCCTAATCATTGCCGTTGAATTATTGCCGTCGGTTTTAACCGACGGATCCGGATACGCTAACACTATTTCGGGCTTCAGCCCCAATGTCGACTATATTTGGGCTAAAGCCCTGAATTCAGGAGGCTCTTACCCCGTCGGCTAAAGCCGACGGCAATTAAATTGACAACGAGTGTATTTTTACGGATATGTAAAAAGTATCGAGACATGAAGAGATTGATCGGTTTATATGCGCTGATGATATTTACAGCTTGCGGCGGCGACAAACCCCATCCGTGGGTTCCGCCGGGCCCATCCGATCCCGAATTCGAGGGCACGGAGGTCGTTGCCGCTCCCGACCAGTGGGATGGCGAGAAAAGGGGCGACATTTCTTACCAGCTTTTGGTTTACAGCTTCGCCGACGGGCCCGACGCCGACCGGACGGGCGACCTGGCGGGCCTGACCTCGAAGTTGGACTATATAGACGAGTTGGGCGCCTCGGCACTCTGGCTTTCGCCGATCCATCCTTCGTCCTCCTATCACGGCTACGATGTGCTGGACTACGAAGCGGTCAATCCTGCCTTCGGCGACGACGGCGCGCTACGAACCTTTATCGACGCGGCGCACGCGCGCGGGATAAAAGTTTACCTCGATTGGGTGCTTAACCACTCCTCGGCATCCCATCCGTGGTTCACGGAGGCCAAATCCTCGGAGGAGAGCCCGTACAGGGATTTCTACATATTCTCCTCCGACCCCGCGAAAGAGATCGCCGACGGAAAGATCGACCAGATCGCCACCGAAGGAGCCGCCGGGTTCGAGCAGACGCAATGGTATTCGACCGGCTCCGGCGCCGGGGCAAGCGGGCGGTTTAAATTCTCCCTCGATTGGAACGGCACGTCGCCGACAGTGACGGTAGAGGAAACCACCGGGCCCGCCGACGCCGAAAACACGACCGCGGGCACGAACGACCGCTACCTCTATTTCGGCAACGACGTGGCAAAGCGTTTTTACAACCGCGGCGGCGGGCTTTACGACCTGACGCTCGATTTCGACTCCGACTGGGGATTTCTGGTCCGCACGACGACCGCATCGTGGAATGCAGGCGAGAAGTTCGGGGCCCCGGACAGCCGAACCATTATCGAGCCGGGTGAGCCTTTCGCACTCGATTCGCAGACCGCGGCCAATATCCAATTTAGCGTTTCGGAGCAATATCACTCCCACTTCTGGACCAGCGCTTTCGCCGACCTCAACTACGGCAAAGCGGCAGAGGCCGAGAATTCGCAGGCTTTCGGAGCCATAACCGCCGCGGCCGACAAATGGGTGGCTATGGGTGTCGACGGATTCCGCCTCGACGCGGTTAAACACATCTATCACAACGGTTACAGCGACGAAAACCCGATCTTCCTGCGAAAGTTCTACGACCGGATGAACGCCTCGTATGAGGGAGATTTCTATATGGTCGGCGAAATGTACGACGGCTACAGCCGTGTGGCGCCCTATTACGCGGGGCTCCCGGCGCTGTTCGAATTCGACTTCTGGAACAGGCTCAAGTGGGCGCTCCAGAGCGACATCGGCCGCTATTTCGTGAAAGATATTTTGGCGATGCGGCCCTCTTACGCGGCTGTACGGCCCGATTATATCGCCGCCACCAAACTCACGAACCACGACGAGGTGAGGGCGGCAACGGAGCTCGGCGGATCGGTCGCAAAGGTGAAGCTCGCGGCGGCGGTACTGATGACCGCCTCGGGTCAACCTTACGTTTATCAGGGTGAGGAACTGGGTTATCGCGGGACGAAAGACCGGGGCGACGAGTGGGTTCGCACACCCATCATGTGGGATGCCGCGGGGAGCGATGTGGCTTCGGGCGCACTCGACGGAAAGATAGACAACGCGATGCTCACGGCGGCCATCTCGGTCGAAAGCCAGGCCGCCACCAAAGGGTCGGCGCTCGATGTTTACCGCACTTTCGCCCGTCTGCGGAACACCTATCCCGCGCTGGCCGAAGGCGAAATGACCGGGCACGGCACCTATAACGACGGCAACGAGGAGTTCGAACCCATCGCGGCGTGGTATCGCGGATCGGGAAGCGGGCGAATGCTGGTTCTGCACAACTTCGGCGCCGAAGAACAACTGCTCACCCTGAAGGACGATAAACTCGGCAAGGCGGTCGGTGTGCTGGGCGAAGTGCTTCTGGAGGCCGAGACCTCGCGCGTGCAGATGGGGCCCTGGTCGAGCGTAGTATTCCTGTTGAACAATTAAGATTTAGATCATGTATAAGTTATTCGCTATTATGGCGGCCTCGGCGCTACTTATGGGCTTCACGCCCGATTCCGATTTCAAACCCCGCTCGGTTCGCGACGCCGGGGATAAAGTGACCAGGGTCGAGCCTCTTTCGTGGTGGACAGGGATGAACACTCCCCTGCAACTGCTCGTTCAGGGCGAGAATATCTCCACGATGGATGTCCGCATGGAGGGAGGGGCCGGAGTGAGTGTGGAAAAGGTTCACAAAGCCGACAGCCCGAACTATCTCTTCGTCGATGTGGAGGTTGCGGACACAGCCGCTCCGGGAACATACTATCTGGTCTTCTCGTCCCAGGGGCGCGACCGTTTCAAGCGTCCGTATGAGATAGCCGCGCGAAGGGAAGGTTCGGCGATACGCGGAAGTTTCTCCACCGCCGATATGATCTACCTTCTGATGCCCGACCGCTTCGCCAATGGCGACCCGACGAACGACGCGACCGAAAATACGATCGAGAAGCCCGCGCGCGACGAGTTCTTCGGCCGCCACGGGGGCGATATTCAAGGCATGATCGATCACATGGACTATATTGCCGACCTCGGCGCGACGGCCCTCTGGTCTACCCCGCTACTGCTCGACAACGAGCCACGCGGTTCCTATCACGGTTACGCGTGTTCCGATTATTACCATATCGACCCCCGCTTCGGTTCGAACGAACTGTACCGCAAGATGGTCGAGACGGCGCACGGCAACGGTGTGAAGGTGATAATGGACATAGTGACCAACCATTGCGGCACGGCGCACTGGTGGATGGAGGATCTGCCTTTCGAGGATTGGATCCACAGGTTTCCGTCGTACACCGGCACCAATCACCTCTTTTCGGCCAATATGGACCCGAACGCCGCGGCAGCGGATCTGAAGATACAGGAGAGCGGCTGGTTCGTTTCGTCGATGCCCGACATGAACCTCGACAATCCCTTCACGCTCAACTATTTCAAGCAGTGGGCGGTTTGGTGGATCGAGTTCGCCGATCTGGACGGTTTTCGCGTCGACACCTATCCCTATAACGAGAAGATGCCGATGAAGGAGTGGAACAGGGCGGTGCTGGCCGAATATCCGGGTTTCAACATCGTGGGCGAATGCTGGACTGCGTCGATCCCGCAACTCGCTTATTGGCAGGGCGGCAATCCCAACAAGGATGGTTTCGATTCCCTGTTGCCCTCCATAATGGATTTCCCGTTGCGCGATGCCTTGGTGGGTGCTTTGCCGGTCGACAACCCGGGCTGGAACGGCGGAATGCGGAAGGTTTACGACTGCCTGTCGCACGATTTCGTTTATCACGACCTCTCCCGGATGATGATATTCACCGCCAATCACGACACCGAACGTATCGGTGACCTGTTGGATCGAAATCCCCGCCGGTTGAAGATATCCATGGCGATGCTGGCGACCATGAGGGGCTTTCCGCAGATATTCTCGGGCGACGAGATGATGTTCACCTCGGCCGACCTTCGCGAGGGCCACGGCGGTCTGCGCGTCGATTTTCCGGGCGGATGGCCGGGCGACGCCACCGATCTTTTCAGCGCTTCGGGCCGTTCGGCGATGCAGGCCGATCTGCACGACTATACCCGGACGCTTTTCCAATGGCGCAAGACCAAGGGGGTGATCCACCACGGCAGAACGATGCATTTTCTTCCTCGCGACAACGACAGTTACGCCTGGTTCCGTTACGACGACCGGGAGGCCGTTTTCGTTTTTATCAACAACTCGGATAAGGTGAAAACCGTTCCCTGGAGCGATTACCGCGCTATCGCCGACGGCTCCGTCACCGGCCGCAATGTTATAACCGGTTCGAGCGTGACTCTCGACGACTCGACCGTTGTCGGCCCGCAACAGGCTCTTATAGTGGAGTTTTCGCGGGAATAAGATATGTGCCGGTTGATATAAATTCATTAATTTTGCCGAACACCAAAATTCTGAATGCCATGCCGGCCGCTGTTCGCCGACAAGATACCGGGCCAGACCGAAGATCAGTCACTGAGTTACTACGCGAAGACCTGGCGCACATTCCAGATATCCGACCACCTGCCGCTGTGGGTCGAGTTGAAGATAGACTTCTCCAACCCCTATCTCGAAAAGTTGACGACTCCGTAAAACGGTTAAGAGCTTGTTTGGAATTCCGCCGCCCATCATACAAATATCGAAACCCCTGTCGATCTGTTTGATTGACAGGGGTTCTTCGTATCCGGAGCCATGCGCTGTCGTCGAGTTTCATTCGTGCACGGTATCCGGACGATTTTTTCATTAAATGGGAAATATTTGTTATTCCGATGTCGTTTATTAATGGTATTTTGCGAAATCATAAGCGTTAGCAATGTCCCGATTCCCATGAATAGACTTTTTTCGACCATCGTACTACTAACAATAAGTGTCGTATGCCACGCGCAAAAGGCTGAAGAACACTACTATTTCAAGAATTTCACGATCCGCGACGGTCTTTCTCAGACAACCGTGAACGCGATCCTGCAAGACTCGAAGGGCTTCATGTGGTTCGGCACCAAAGACGGACTTAACCGCTACGACGGCATATCGTTCCGACAGTACAAACGCGACCGCAACGATCCGCGCTCTCTGGGCAACAATTTCGTGACCGCACTCTATGAGGACACCGAAGGGAACATATGGGTCGGTACCGACACAGGAGTCTATATCTACTGTCCCATGATGGACAGGTTCAGCCATTTCTCCGAATCGAGCGATCGCGGGACACGTATGGAGCGTTCCGTCTCCACGATCGTGGGAGACGATACGGGGCGCGTTTGGATAGCGGCCGAAGGACAGGGGATATTCTGCTACGATCTGACGGAGCACACGCTACACAACCACCCTCTTACCGATCTCACATCGGTCTCGTCGAATGTGAACTGCCTGAATGTCGAGAGCGGCGGTACGATCTGGGTGGGTTTCTACGGAGACGGCCTTTTCTGGTCGAACGATAATCTCGAGAGTCTGCATCCCTACACTTCGCCCCTCGACAACAGCAAAACATACGAGGGCGACGTTATCAGCCGGATCATCCCCGGGGCCTACAACTGTTTGTACATAAGTTCCGTGAAAGGCGGAGTGAAAGAACTGAACCTCACCTCCGGCAGGTTGCGAGATCTATTGACCACCGACGCCGACGGAGAGTCGATCTATTGTCGCAATCTGCTCTTCTCCGGCAGTGTGCTGTGGATAGGCACCGAATCAGGGGTATATATTTACGACCTGGCTACCGATCGCTATACTCACCTGCGCAGTTCCGAATACGATCCCTACTCCCTTTCCGACAACGCCATCTATTCGTTCTGCAAAGATCGCGAGGAGGGGATCTGGATAGGCTCCTATTTCGGAGGCATCGATTACTACTCTCCCTCGCGTACCTATTTCGAAAAGTATTATCCGAAGGGAGGCGTCGGCAGCCTCCACGGAAAACGCGTACACGGTTTTTGCCGCGACGATCGGAATGTGTTGTGGATCGGAACGGAGGATGGCGGTCTGAACCGCTTCGATCTTGACACCAAGGAATTTTCATTTTTCGCTCCCAGCGCCGCTTTCACCAATATACACGGCCTGTGTCTGGTGGGTGACGATCTCTGGGTCGGTACGTTCTCCAAAGGGTTGAAGATAATCGACACCCGCACCGGTACCATCACGAGGAGTTATCAAAAGGACGACTCCCCACGTTCGCTCATCGACAACAGCATCTTCGCAATATGCCGTACCGCCGTGGGAGACATCCTGCTCGGAACCATGTTCGGTCTTTTGCGCTACAACGAACAAACCGACGATTTCGACCGAATCCCCGAGTTGAGCGGTAAATTCGTGCACGACATAAAAGAGGACTCCGCGGGGAATATCTGGTTGGCGACCTACGCCAACGGCGCCTATCGCTACAGTGCGAGCGAACGAAAATGGAAAAACTATGTCCATGACTCCGCCGACGAGCGGAGCCTGCCGCTGGACAAGGTTTCGAGTATATTCGAGGATTCCCGCAGGCGGATATGGCTGGCGACCCAGGGGGGAGGTTTCTGTCTGTTCGACCCCCGCTCCGAGAGTTTCACCGGGTACAGCACCACCGACGGACTGCCCAGCGACGTGGTCTATCAGATCGTCGAAGACGGTGAAGGAATATTGTGGCTCACCACCAACAACGGTCTGGTCTCCTTCGATCCCGGCGATGCTGAAATGAGGGTCTATACCACCGCTCACGGCCTGCTCGGCGATCAGTTCAATTTCGGTTCGAGTTTCCGCGACGGAAGCGGCAACATATATTTCGGCGGTATCGACGGATTCATAGTTTTCGATCCCGCCGACTTCGCCGAGAACAGGTATCTTCCCGAGACGGTCATCACCGATTTTTTGCTCCACAACCGCGAGGTACGGCCGGGTAAGCCCGACTCGCCGCTTGAGAAAAGCATCACTTACTCTCCGGAGATAGTGCTTCGCGCCGCCCAGAACTCTTTCTCATTCCGTATCTCGACCCTCGGCTATCAGTTGCCCGGGATAAGCAAACCGATCTACAAACTCGAAGGGTTCGACAGCGACTGGATCTCCATGGGTGAAAATCCGTTCGCCACCTACTCCAATTTACACTACGGCAACTACATTTTCCGGGTGAGGGCGACCGACGACAGCGGCACACCGATCGGAAACGAGACATCGCTTGCTGTGCGTATCCTTCCTCCGTTTTACATGTCGGTGTGGGCCTGTTGCTTGTATGTCCTGCTGTTGGCAGGCGGTTCGGTGTGGTTGGCGCTTTATCTGAAACACCGCAGCACGGCCCGGCAGCGATGGCAGATGGCAAAGTTCGAACAGGAGAAAGAGCGTGAGGTGTACAATGCCAAGATAGATTTTTTCACCAACGTCGCCCACGAGATCCGCACTCCGCTCACGCTTATATGCGGACCTCTGGAGAGCGTCATGTTGAAAAATCCGACGGATGCCGATACCCGGGAGAACCTCGATCTGATGAAGCAAAACACGGAACGGCTGAAGAGCCTGACCGATCAGTTGCTCGACTTTCGCAAGACGGAGAGTCATGGTTTTCGCCTGAATTTTGTCGAGTGCAACATAACGGAGATACTCGGGGAAACTTTCAAGCGTTTCTCTCCTCTTGCAAAACAAAAAGGGTTGAAGTTCGACCTTGCCGCTCCTCCGCACGATATCCGCGCACACGTAAACTCCGAAGCGCTCACCAAGATCATCAGCAATCTGCTCGGCAACAGCGTGAAGTATGCCCGTAGCTATGTGCATGTATTTCTGGAGACCGCTCCGGATGGCGGTAAGCCGGTGTTTCGCATTCGCACGGTTAACGACGGTGTTCTCGTCCCCGACGGAATGAGGGAGGAGATATTCAAACCCTTCGTTCGTTTCGACGGGCACGACGACGGAAACTCGACAACCGGTACCGGTATAGGATTGGCCCTGTCGCGTTCTCTGGCCGAGTTGCACGACGGAAGTCTGGAGATGGCGGCGGGGGAGAGAGAAAACGTTTTTCTTCTGACCCTTCCCGTGGAACAGAAAGAGGCGATCAAGCTCTCCGGAGAGACCAAACTCGCCGGGGAGACGGGACTTGCGGAGTGTCCGGCGAAGAAAACGGACGGTAAACACACCGTGCTCGTGGTGGACGACAATCCCGACATGCTCGCTTTCGTGGCCCGACAACTCGGGGAGAGTTACACGGTTCTGGTTGCGGCGGGTGGAGCCGAGGCGCTGGATGTGCTCGACGAGAACGAGGTCTCCTTAGTCGTGAGCGACGTTTTGATGCCCCGGATGGATGGGTTCGAGTTGTGCGGCAGGATAAAGTCGGGATTGAATTACAGCCACATTCCGGTAGTGTTGCTTACCGCCAAGAACAATGTAAGGTCCAAAATCGAGGGGCTGGAATCGGGTGCGGACGCATACGTGGAGAAGCCCTTCTCGGTCGAATATCTGCGGGCCTGTGTCGCCAATCTCATCAACAGCCGCGAAAAGTTGCGCCAGGCCTTTGCCCAGTCTCCTTTCATGGCCACCGGCACCATGGGTCTTACGAAAGCGGACGACGAGTTTATGAAAAAACTCAACGAGATCATTCGCAACAACTATCACGATCCCGAGTTCAGCATGGACGACATAGTCGATTCGCTGAACATGAGCCGTTCGAATTTTTACCGCAAGATCAAGGGTGTGCTCGATCTAAGTCCCAATGAATATCTGCGCTTGGAGAGATTGAAACAGGCGGCGCGACTGTTGAAAGAAGGCGGAGCACGCGTGAACGAGGTGTGTTATATGGTGGGTTTCAGCTCTCCGTCCTATTTCTCGAAGTGTTTTCAGAAACAGTTCGGGTTATTGCCCAAAGAGTTTGTCGGAACGACCTGATGGGATATATCTTTCATCAATTGGGATGGGATTTTTATTCCTTTTGTTCTCCGCCCTCTACCTTTGCCCATGTCCAAACGACAAAATACTAACCAAAAACAGAGTATGAAATGAAGAAAAATCTTTTACGATGGATGATCTGCTTGATCGCGGCGTTGCCGCTCATCAATTTGTCTCTGCCTGTCCATGCTCAGGCAGGCTCCGTGACCGCCGGTGAGGTCGGGAACGTGAACGGAACGGTTACGAATGTAGCCGGCGAACCTTTGGCCGGAGTTCTTGTGTCGATCAAGGGAAGCGCCCAGGGGGTTATCACCGGTCCCGACGGACGATACGAGATCGCCAACCTTCCCGCCCGTTCGATCCTTACGTTTTCCTATATGGGATATCTCAGGCAGGAGATACTGCTCTCGGGGCAGAGTGTGGTCGATCTCGTTATGGAGGAGTCCGATCAACTGCTCGACGAAGTGGTCGTCGTGGGATACGGCACCCAGAAAAAAGTGACCCTCACGGGAGCCGTCTCCGCCATCACCACCAAAGATCTCTTACAGTCTCCTGTGGCCAACATCAGCAATTCGCTGGCGGGAAGGCTGACAGGCGTCACCACGGTTCAGAATTCCGGCGAACCCGCTTCCGACGGAGCCACCATTTGGGTACGCGGACAGGGAACTTATCAGAATTCCACTCCCCTGATGATAGTCGACGGCATCGAACGCTCGTTCGGCGACATCGATCCGAACGAAATCGAGAGCATCTCGATATTGAAGGACGCCTCCTCGACCGCTGTATACGGTGTGAGGGGCGCCAACGGCGTCGTGATAGTCACCACCAAAAGGGGCGAAGAGGGCAAACCCCGGATCAGCCTCAACGTTCAGCACGCCCTGATGGCACCGACCCGTATGCCCGATTACCTCGAGTCGTACGACGCCCTGATGATCTATCGCGAAGGGTTGGAGAACGACGGACTGAATTACGCCACCTACACGGACGAATACATCGCCAAGTTCCGCGACCGTGACAACATCACCTACCAGTATCTCTATCCCAACGTCAACTGGCAGAAAGAGTTGCTCAAGGAGTTATCCTCCAAGACGCAGGCGAACCTCAACGTCTCCGGAGGCAGCGGTGCGATACGTTATTTCGTTTCGGCCTCCTACATGAACCAGGGAGGTATGTACAAATACGGCAACCTGAACGAATACAACACCCAGGTTCGTTCGGAACGTTACAACTTCCGCTCGAACCTCGATATCGACATGTCGAAGAGGGTGAAACTCGAACTGAATCTGGGCGGCATCATCACCGACAACAACTATCCGGGAGCTTCGGTCGGTTCGATATTCCGGGCCATACAGCAGACCCCTTCGTGGTGGTTCCCGATGACAAACCCCGACGGAAGCGTCGCCGCCAGCCACGGAAAGACCGGCAATCCCTACGCGATCCTGACCCAGAGCGGTTATCAGGCCGCACTCAGCACCCGGTTGAACGCCACGGCGGGAATATCGTGGGACATGTCGGGGGTGGTGAAGGGATTGACCGCCAAGGCAAGGATCAGTTTCGACAACGACAACTGGAGGAACGTGAGCCGTCTGCGCTCCTATAAATCCTACGCCTTCTCCATCGACGAGAACGAGACCGACCTGTCGCTGGGCAACTACTCCTCGGTGCAGGATAACGACACGACCCTCGGGTACGACGTCTACGCCAACGGATGGCGTTCGACGATGTTGGAAGCGTCGTTGAACTACGACAGACAATTCGGCAGGCATCAGATCGGCGTGTTGGCCCTGTACAATCAGCAGCAAACCGTCAACGGTGTGGGCGGCGGAAGACAAAACGCCATCGCGGGCCTGCCCTACCGCCGTCAGGGAGTGGTGGGACGCCTCACCTACAATTTCGACCGGAAATATTACGCCGAGGTCAATGTCGGCTACAACGGCTCGGAGAATTTCGCCAAAGGGCAGCGGTTCGGTCTTTTCCCCGCAGTGTCGGCAGGATGGCTCATCTCGGAGGAGAATTTCATCAAGGATAACGCCCCCTGGCTCAACATGCTGAAGTTAAGAGGATCTTACGGTGAAGTCGGTAACGACCAGATCGGAGGCAACCGCTTCATGTATCTGACCACGTGGAATACCAATATGTACGGCTACCATTTCGGTTATGTGCGCGACGGCTGGTATCTCGGAGGCGCCCAGGAGGCCACGACGGGAAATCCGAACGTGACCTGGGAACGCTCCAGAAAACTCGACGTAGGTTTGGATATTTCGCTTTTCAACAATCAACTGCTTTTTACAGGGGACATTTTCTACGAACACCGCACAAATATCCTCACCACGCCCCTGACCATTCCCGACCTGTCGGGCGTCGAATCGTTCCCGATGATAAATGCCGGTATCGTGGATAACAGAGGTTTCGAACTTGAGGTCGAGTATCGCAAGAGCTTCGGTAAGAATGCCGGTATCTTTGCCGTGGCCAACTTCTCTTACGTCCGCAACAGGATCATCGACATGACCGAACCCGACTACGTGGGACGCGAATGGAGAGAGAGGGAAGGCACCCGTGTCGGCGAGATGTGGGGATTGACAGCCCTCGGCCTGTTCCAGTCGCAGGAGGAGATAGACTCGAGCCCGCAACAGATGTACGGAGCCGTGCAACCGGGCGATATCAAGTACGCCGACCTCAACGAAGATGGTGTGGTCGACGCCGAGGACGAAGGTTTCATAGGACGGATCGACCGCCCCGACAAGGTGTTCGGCCTCTCGGTCGGAGGACGCTTCAAGGGATTCGACGTGAGCGTTCTGTTCCAGGGGGCGGCCGGTGCCCATGTGTGGTACTCCGGTGAAATGATCTGGCCTTTCGCACGTTTCTCCAATATCCTTTCGGACGTGAAGGGCAACTATTGGTCGAAAAACAACACGGCCGAGCAGAATGCCGCCGCCGAGTATCCCCGCATGGTGTCGGACTCGAATCCGAACAACTATCAGGCAAGTACCTACTGGACCCGCTCCACCGATTATCTGCGGATCAAGAACATAGAGATCGGCTATTCGTTGCCCGCCCGGCTGAGCGAACGGATGGGAATGACCGGCGCCCGTATATATCTGACCGCCGAAAACCTGCTCACATGGGACGACATCAAGGTGTTCGACCCCGAAATGCCGCATAATTCAGGCAATTATCCTCAGCAGAAGATATTTAATATTGGATTGAATTTGAGTTTTTAAAGATATCAGAGAGATGAAAAAGTTGAAATACATATTATTAATGCTCGCGGGCCCCGCCCTGCTTGCCACATCCTGCAATTATCTGGATATCGCACCCACCGAGATATCGTCGGAGAAGGAGATATTCAGCGACATAAAGACCGCGGAACTCGCTCTGGGACGTATCTACTGGAGCCTCTATTGGGATCACGATTCGGGATTGAGGCGCGACGGATTTTTCAGCAATCTGGGAGCCTGCACCGACGAAATGTACGACCATTGGGAGACTCCCGCATCGCGCCTGCTCTTCAACAGCGGCGCCTGGGGACCTTCGAACAACCCGCTCGGCGAGTGGAAATTCATGTACAACTTCATCCGCAGGGCCACGGTGATAATCGAGAACATAGACCAGGTGGAGCTAAAGGCAACGCAATTGGCCTACTATACCGAGCGAGTGCAGGAATATAAAGAGGAAGCCCGTTTTCTGAGGGCCTACTATCTGTTCGATCTGTTCCGTCAGTACGGCCCCGTGCCTCTGACCGATTATGTGGTCAACATTTCGAATATCGACAACACGCTCCTGGCGCGTAATTCCGTGCCAGAGATCGTGGACTTCATCGCTTCGGAGATGGACAAGGCGGCGAGCGTACTGCCCGATTCCTATTCGACGCAGGATCTGGGCCGCATCACAAAAGGGGCGTGCCTCGCCCTGAAGGCCCGCGCGTTGCTCTATGCCGCAAGTCCCCTGTTCAACGGCAACACGATGTACTCCGAGCAGGTGAACCGCGACGGCAAGGTTCTATTCCCGCAAACCTACGACAAGGAGTTGTGGAAACGTGCCGCCGAGGCCGCCGATGATGTGATCCGTTGGGCCGCCGGCGCCGGTGTCATACTCGAACAGCCCAACCCCGGCAACCATATCGACAGCTATGCGAAGCTGTTCTACGAGAACACCCGCTCCAAAGAGATCATACTCCCCGGGCTGCTCGGTACCGACATGGCTATCGACTACGGGGTGACCTCCAATTCGGGCGATTACGGCGGCACCGGCCAGTTCTCGATCATTCAGGAAATGGTCGACGCCTATGAGATGAAAAACGGTCACCTGCCGTTCAAGATGGACGACGACGGCTGTGTGATATACGACGCGAACGGAATTCCGCAGATCAATCCCGAATCGGGATATACCGAGACCGGTTTCTGGTCGGGCGACGTGTACGACGGAAAGACGATGCGCCATGCCGAGAACATATCCAACATGTACAAGGATCGCGACCCACGTTTCTACGCATCAGTCTCGTTCCAGGGAACTTATTGGAAGTCTGACTTCGTGAACAGACCACTGTTCTTCCCCTACTGGCTGAACCACAGCGACGATAATTTCGAAGGAAGCCCCAAACTGATCGGGAAAAACAACGAGACCGGATACTCCATCCGGAAATGGCTCGACCCCAACATCAACCTCAAGATGTCGTGGCGCACTTCCCACCACTACCCGCTGTTCCGCCTTGCCGAGCAACATCTTAACAGCGCCGAGGCGTGGAACGAATATCTCGACCAGCCCGACGATAGAGTCTACGACGCCATCAATGCCGTCCGCGAGAGGGTCGGAATGCCCGCTCTTCCCATAACGGCCGAAGACCGGACAAAGGTCGGAATGCGCAAAAGGATCCGCAACGAGCGCCGTGTGGAGCTGTTCTACGAAAACCACCGCTTCTACGACGTGCGCCGCTGGATGATCGCCGAAAAAGTCGACGGTGCGACCGTGACCGGAATGAATTCGCTTCCCGCCATGGCCGAACTCGAGGCTGCCGCCGCGGCCAACGGTTGGGATCTGAACGATCCCGCGGATTCGAAACAGGCGGGACTGAGCGTTTTCTACAAGCGTACCAAGCTGATGGATCGCGTTTTCGAAGATAAACACTATCTGTTCCCCATCCCGCAGGTCGAAATGGATAAGAATCCTAATCTCATTCAAAATCATGAATGGTAGTCCGCAAAAGATGCGTTGTCTATTTCGCTTGTTGCCGGTCGTTCTGTCTTTAGTTGTGTCGGCTTCGGCCGGCACTGCTAAAGAGAGGATAAAAGTCTCTCCGCCGGTTCCCCAGCGGATGACATTGTTCCCTTTATCCGACATAAGGCTACACGAGGGCGCGTTCAAGGATATCCAGGATCTCGACCATGAATATTTGTTGTCGCTGGAACCCGACCGGTTGCTGTCATGGTTTCGCAGGGAGGCGGGTCTCAGCGCAAAGGCGGAGCCGTATCCTTTCTGGGAATCGGAAGACGTGTGGGGCGGAGGCCCGTTGGCCGGTCACATACTCGGCTTCTACCTCTCTTCCTCATCCATGATGTACCTTTCGACCGGAGACGAGAGATTCAGAACGAAGGTCGAATATCTGGTGAACGAACTGAAGAAATGCCAGGAAGCCCAGGGCGACGGCTATCTGTTGGCCACGATAAACGGGCGTCATGTTTTCGAAGATGTCGTCGAGGGCAATTTCAAGACCGACAATCCCACCATCAACGGTGTCTGGGAACCCGTCTACATTATGAACAAGATAATGTTGGGGTTGTATAATGTCTGGGGAGCCTTCGATCTGCCCGCGGCAAAGGATATCCTGATCAAAATGGCCGACTGGTTCGGACATGAAGTGCTGGACAGGCTCGATCGCGAGCAGATACAGAAACTGCTGGTGTGTGAACACGGCTCCATCAACGAATCTTACATCGACGTTTATTCCATTTCGGGCGACGAAAAATATCTGGAATGGGCCAAACTGCTGAACGACGACGACATGCTCGTTCCGGCGGCCGGAGGGCGCGACGTGCTGAACGGTTGGCACGCCAACACGCAAATACCCAAATTCACGGGCTTCGAGAGGGTGTACGGCTACACAAAGGAAGATAAATACACGCGGGCGGCGCTGTTCTTCTGGGAGACGGTCGCGGGCAAACACACCTGGATAATCGGCGCCAACAGCACGGGAGAACATTTCTTTCCGGTGGACGAGTTCGAAAAGCGGGTCGACGACATCGGAGGGCCCGAATCGTGCAATTCGGTGAACATGATGAGGCTGACCGAAGCTCTCTACAGCCGTTACGCGTCGATGGAAATGGTGGATTACTATGAGAATGTGCTGTTCAACCACATTCTGGCCAATTACGATCCGCACGAGGGGATGTGTACCTACTATACCTCGATGAGGCCGGGGCATTATAAAATGTACGGAACGAAGTACGACAGTTTCTGGTGCTGTACGGGTACGGGCATGGAGGCTCCCGCCAAATTCGGAAAGATGATCTACGCGCACGACGGGAAAGAGCTGTATGTGAATATGTTCATTCCCTCGGAGGTGAAGTGGGCGGAAAAAGGTGTCGTCCTTGTTCAGGACACCGCTTTTCCCGACAGCGATCTGGTGCGTCTCACAGTGAGAACGGCGGACGACAAACGCTTTGCGCTGAACATCCGGTATCCGTATTGGAGCGACCCGGGAAAAACAGTCCTTACCGTCAATGGAAAGAAAACGCGCGTCTCGCCCGACGAAAAGGGTTATGTCCGACTGGAGAATCTCTGGAGCGACGGAGACAGGATAGAAGTCTGTTTCGCGCCCGAAGTGACGATGGAGTATCTGAACGGCAGCAATCGATACGCCGCGTTCAAATACGGCCCCATTGTGCTCGCGGCAAAGGTGGACAACAACGGTTTGAAAACGGAAGAGGATTTCAGGATAGCGAAAAAGACCGTGGCGTCGGAGGAGATCCCACTGTTGAAAGCCCCCGCGCTCGTCGGCCCGTTGAACAAAATTGTCCGGGATGTGCGCAGAAAACCGGGAGACGAACTGACCTTCGAATGTTCGGACGGGGTCGCCTCGGCGGGATTCGAACTGATCCCCTTCAACCGTATCCACTTCAGCAGATATGCGGTCTATTTCCCGCTGTTCTCGGAAAGAAAAAAGTACGAGGCGGCATACGAACTGGAAAAGGATGCTATCGCCCAGAGCGATTATCTGCTGAACAACACCGTCGACCGTGTGGTAATGTACTCCCCGCTTTCCGAAAGCGAACACGGTTTGAACGGGGTGAATATGGATACCGGCGATGCCTGGGGCCGTACATGGCGCCACGCGGAGGACGGAGGTTACATCATGTACCGGATGTCCGTTCTGGAGGACACGCCGCAGAATCTCCTCATGACGTTCATTTCGACCGATCGAGGCGACAGGGTGTTCGACGTACTTGTGGACGGGCACACCATCGGGACTTTGGATCATTGTGTTCCCCGGGAGTCGCCCGCGACGTTCTACCATGAGATACTTCCCGTTCCGCAACATCTGCTCGAAGGCAAGAAGCACATTACCGTCAAATTGCAAGCAAGAAAGAAGAATGTCGCGGGCGGACTGTTCGACCTGAGGATCGTGAAAGCAAAACAGCAATAACCCGAACTTAGATATGAAAACAGCGCGTTATTTGTTTCTCGTCGTTATGTTGTGCCACTCCGCGATATCCCTGGCGGGTACCGCGGAGGGCAACATAGCCGTTCCCGCCTTAGTGCGACCGCAGAGGAACTTGTTCCCCCTCTCCGATGTGAGACTGCACGAGAGTCAGTTTAAGGATATTCAGGAGTTGAATCACGAATACCTCCTGTCGCTGGAACCCGACCGTCTGCTCTCCTGGTTCCGCCGGGAGGCGGGGTTGACCTCCAAAGCTCCCGCATATCCCTTCTGGGAATCGGAAGACGTGTGGGGCGGAGGCCCGTTGGCCGGACATATCCTCGGTTTCTATCTCTCGTCCATGGCCATGATGTACGACGCCACCGGAGACGAAAGGATTCGCGAGAGATTGCTCTACACCGTGGATCAGTTGGCCGAGTGCCAGAAGGCCGGCGGGAACGGTTATCTCGCCGCGTCGATCAACGGATACCGGCTCCTTGAGACGGGAGTGACGGAAGGTTTCAGGGTCGACAAGGCGATGGTCAACGGTATCTGGGAGCCCATATATCTGCTTAACAAACTGATGCTTGGGCTTTGCAATGTCTATCTGAGTTGCGATCTTCCTTTGGCAAAAGAGGTTCTGACGGGAGCGGCCGACTGGTTCGGGCACGAAGTGCTCGACAAGTTGACCCCCGCGCAGATACAGGAATTGCTCGTGAGCGAACACGGCTCCATTAACGAGTCTTATGTGGACGTGTATTCGGTTACGGGCGATAGGAAGTATCTGGAGTGGGCGCGCCTGCTTAACGACGAGGATATGTGGGTTCCCGCCTCCGCGCATGAGGATATCCTGCACGGCTGGCACGCGAATACCCAAATACCGAAATTCACGGGATTCGAAAGAGTATTCACATACACGGGCGAGAAGGAGTATTCCCGCGCCGCTTCGTTCTTTTGGCAAACCGTGGTCGACAAGCACACATGGGCCATAGGCGGCAACAGTACGGGAGAGCATTTCTTCCCGACCGAAGAGTTCGAGAAACGGATCGACGACATCGGAGGGCCGGAATCGTGCAACTCCGTGAATATGATGAGGCTCACCGAAGCCCTCTACTGCGCCGATGGAAAGATGTCGAGGATAGATTACTACGAGAGGGTGCTTTATAACCATATTCTGGCCAACTACGATCCTCACGAGGGCATGTGTACGTACTTTACCTCGATGAGGCCCGGCCATTACAGGATATACGGCACGAAATACGACAGTTTCTGGTGTTGCACGGGTACCGGCATGGAGGCGCCCTCCAAATTCGCGAAGATGATCTACGCCCACAGCGGCGACGAGATGTTTGTCAATCTGTTCATCCCTTCCGAGGTAAAGTGGCTGCAAAAAGATGTGGTCCTCGCCCAGCAAACCGATTTCCCGGATCGGAATTCGGCGGAGTTTATCATAAAAAAGGCCGACGACACGCGCTTTACGTTGAATATCCGCACTCCCCACTGGAACTCCTCGAAGACGATGACGGTTTGGGTAAACGGCCGGGAACGGCGGCTGACAGCCGATTCCGAAGGTTATGTAAAACTGCGGCGGAACTGGAAAAGCGGCGACAGGATCAAAATAGCGCTGACTCCGCGGATAACGGCGGAATACCTGAAAGGCAGCGAAAAATACGCCGCGTTCCTGTACGGCCCCATAGTTCTGGGCGCCAGGATCGACAACAACGATCTGAAAGACGAAAGATCGTTCCGCCTGGCGAGAAGGACCGTGGCCTCGGACATGATACCAATCCTGAAATCATACGCGATAGTCGGTAAACCGGCCGACGCGGCGGGGAACATGGTCAGAAAAGATACCGGGCAACTTGCTTTCGAATGTTCGCCGGAAGTGGCCTCCGCCTCATTCGAAATGGTTCCGTTCAACAGGATACATTTCAGCAGATACGAGGTCTATTTCCCTCTGTATGAGACACGCAACGACTACGAACGGGCCTATGCGCTTCAGAAGGACGAAATAGAGGAGAACGATCTCCTCGAGAGAAGCACTATCGACCGTGTCAGGCTGGAGTCTTCGGATTCGGAAAAGGAGCACTGCGTGGACGGAGTGAACACGAGTACGGGCGATTCTTACGGATGCACCTGGAGGCACGCCGAGGATGGCGGTTATTTCATGTACCGGATGGCCGTCGTTCCGGATATCGAGCAGAGTGTTTGCATGAAATTCATCCGCACCGACAACGGAGACCGGGTTTTCGACCTTGTGGTGGACGGACGCGTGATAGCGACCCTCGATCACTGTCGGCCGCGGAATACTCCGAGACTGTTTTATTACGAAACCGTACCGATCCCGGACGAACTTCTCGCCAGTAAAAGTCATATCACGGTGAAATTGCACGCAAAAACGGGCAACATGGCGGGAGGCGTCTTCGATCTGAGGATCATTAAAAGCGCTCCCTTAGAGAATTTCTAATTTGCAACGGAGAATCACCAACCGAATACCGGAATAACCTGTGACGGCAACAGCCCGGCGACCCCCAAGCCGGGCTGTGCTTTGATTCGTAGCGGGCTCACATTACGGTACCGGTCAGGGAGTCTGCGAGATGTCGCCGCACATTTTATTCCGGTATTCGGTCGGTGATTCTCCGTAGCGGCGGGTGAACTCCTTGTAGAAATGCGAACGGGTCGTGAAACCTGTCATATACATTATCTCCTGGATCGTATGCCGGGTGCTTACAAGTAGGCGGGCGGAGTATTCGATGCGCTGACGCCTGATGAAATCCTTGGGAGCGGGAAGGCCGCTCTCCTTGAAACGCCTGTACAGTGTGCGAAGGGAGAGTCGCATTTCGTCGGCGAGCTCTTCCGGAGTGAATTCAACCGTCGCGATATGGCGGTCGATGGTTTGCACGACTTGCCGGATGAAGTCCCGAGTCTCACCGATAAGCAGGGGAAATTGAAAATGTCGTACCACTCGCCGAACAAGGCGCCGAGTTATCTGACCATAAGGCCGGTGAGGATCGAACAGGATGAACTGAAATTTGACAACTAACCCCCAAATCCCTATAAACAATGAGAAAGCGATCGTCGATCTTTTCAATCTTTTCCGTAGCGGTGTTGACCGTATGCGGAGCCGTTGCTCAGGACACGCAGAATCGAGTCTTTGAGATATCCACCCGAAACACTTCGCTGGTATATACAGCAAGGGAGGACGGACGTCTGGTACAGCGCTATTACGGCCCGCGCATTGCCGATCCCTCCCGGTTCGAGGCCATGCGCAGCCCGGACAAGGCGGACTCCAGGCGCGAAATGACCTGGGAGGCATATCCCACATACGGACTGGGATTCACCAACGAACCGGCGCTGAGCGTTATACATCACGACGGCAGTCTTATAACCGAGATGGCATTGACCGACCACCGGATACAAAGCGACCAGAATATAGTGCGCCACACGTTCACGCTATGCGATCGGGTATATGACCTGACGGTGGAACTCCATGCCGAAGCCTATCAAAACGAGGATGTGATCGCGCTTTGGACCGTGATCCGCAACAACGAACCGGGCGCGGTATCGCTTAACAACTTCTACTCGTCGATGCTCGACCTGAGAGCTGAGAGCTACTATCTGACCCATTTCAACGGCACATGGGCGGGAGAGATGAATCGCACGGAGGAACGCCTCGGATACGGCGTAAAGAGCGTCGAATCCAGAAAGGGAGTGAGAACCACCCAGACCGAGAACCCCTCCTTCATTCTCTCGCTCGGCGCTCCCGCCCGGGAGAATCACGGCCACTGCATCGGCGGAGCGCTGGCATGGTCGGGCAATTACAAACTCTCGTTCGAGGTGAACGAGTGGGATCACCTGAGCGTCATGACCGGGATGAATCCGTTCATGTCGCAATATAAACTCTCTCCGGGCGAATCTCTTCAGACCCCGGCGTCGATATATACCTACAGCACGACCGGTCAGGGACAGGTTTCACGCAATCTGCACGACTGGGCACGCCAATACGCTCTTCACGACGGATACTCACCGCGTCCCGTGTTGCTTAACAGTTGGGAGGGAGCCTATTTCGACTTCGACGAGAACACCATTACCACGATGATAGACGACGCGGCCCGGCTGGGAGTGGAGCTTTTCGTGCTCGACGACGGCTGGTTCGGCAACAAATACCCCCGCAACGACGCGACCCAGGGGCTGGGCGACTGGCAGGTCAACCGCCGGAAATTGCCGCGCGGTCTGGAGTACCTGATAGACCATGCGACCCGCCGGGGTGTCAAATTCGGACTTTGGATCGAACCCGAGATGGTGAACCCGCGTAGCGAACTTGCGGAATGTCATCCCGATTGGATAGTTCAGAGCCCGGGGCGCGAAAAGATCACAATGCGGAATCAGTTGCTGCTCGACCTTTCGAACCCCGCCGTGCAGGATTTCATCTGGCACACCGTCGACAGTCTGCTCACCGCCCACCCCCGGATAGCCTACATCAAGTGGGACGCGAACCGTCACGTGGAGCAGGTCGGTTCGCCATATCTGGCCGCCGATATGCAAACCCGCTTCTGGATCGAGTACACCAGAGGTCTGTACGGCATATATGAGAAGATACGGGCTAAGTATCCCGATCTGATCTTTCAGGCGTGCGCATCGGGAGGCGGCCGTGTGGATTACGGTTCGCTGAGATACCACGACGAATTCTGGACCTCGGATAACAACGACGCCCTTCGCCGCATATATATGCAGTATTCCACCAATCTGATCTATCCCGCCAACGCCACGGCGTCGCACATTTCCGCCATCCCCGGACATCAGACCGGAAGCATCACTCCGCTGAAATTCCGTTTCGACGTGGCGATGAGCGGCCGCCTGGGGCTCGAGCTTCAACCGGAGGATATTCCCGCCGCCGAGCAGGAGTTCGCAAAGCAGGCCATTGCAAGCTACAAGGAGCATATACGCGATTTGGTCGCCTCGGGCGATCTGTACGCCGCGAAGGATAAGAGCAAGGCGGTACTGTTCGCCTACTGCACCGACTTCAACAACCGAGGAGTGTGGCCGACGATCAAACTGCATGGCCTCGACCCGAACAAAAAGTATCGGATCAGAGAGATCAACCGCCTCCGACCCGGCAAGGCATTCTGGGGAGACGGGATGGTATTCCAAGGCGATTACCTGATAAACATGGGCGTCGAGTTGCGTATCGCCCGCCAGTACGACAGCGCTGTTTTCCTGCTCGAAGAGAGCGATAACGACTAACGCCCGCCCTGCCACCCTGGATATTATGTGGCGGCAGATCGAATACCACTGCGTCTCGACAATATTTAAAAGGAAACCCCCTAACCGATTGAGATTCAGTTGTTTTTCATCTGGAATGAGGCGCAATGGGGTTTCCATTGTAACGAATTACAGGTGAAAAACAAGCCCCAAAGAGCAAACAAGAGCGAGAGCGGGAAATTCCAAACAAGCTCTTAATATCCAAGCGCGGGGAAACCGCTCCGGTGGTGTTAAGATTATTGTTTTGCAAGTTTCTGATATGCCTTATGTTATGGCATCGGCGTTAAGATGCGATAATTGCGCAAATCATTGTAAATGAGGCGTATTTGTAGTTGTTTTGCGGATGTAATTACTAACTCTTAATGGTAAAACACTATGAAAAAGCCCTGCTGTTTTTTATTCTTATTGTGTGTGTTCGGAATTTCTGTCGGCTATGGGCAGACATCCGCACCGGCGCCCGTAAACTATCTTCCTCCCTCCCCCGCGGCGACCCAGATGCTCCGTTTCGGCGAATATCCGGTCAGTCTGTTCACGGGACTGGTCGATATCTCAGTTCCGATCCACACGATCGAAGTAAACGGCATCACGGTGCCCATCAGTTTGAAATACCACGCCTCGGGAATCAAATACGACGACGTCAGCACCGGGGTCGGCCTCGGCTGGATGCTCGATGCCGGGGGGATGGCGACGTACCAAACCAACGGGATCGGAGCTTTTGATGAGGATATTAATATACATAATACCCAAGTCTTTATTAAGGAAACGAATGAGATCAAAAGCAATATAATTGGAATGTCCGATGTCTTGGGCAATCCAACGCCCGTCGGGTCTGATTATATTGATGAGCTTATAGAGTTAAGCAAGAGACGCTCTCCTTCGAATAATCAATATCCTGATCCCGGGGGGCCACCCACACTTGATGGAGAAGTGGACATTATCACCTACTCTTTCCCCGGGCATCAAGGTAAAGCAGGTTACCGCAAAGACACGGAGCTATTTTTTTTCAATGATGATCCTCTGCGGTTATCTTATGGTGTCGATGGTATAGACATTAAGGACGATAACGGAATACATTATGGTTTTCACACCAGAGAGTCGCAAACATATAGCGATTATCTCTCTCAACTTGATACATATCATCTTTCGCAAATCACTTCAGCCGACAAAAAAGATATTGTAGAATTTGTATATCTCAGAAGTCTATCAATTTCTAAGCCCTCGATAACAGACCAAGCTACTGTCGTAAAGCACACTGAAACCAATCAAACCAACGTTCGTCCTCCATCTTATGATTTGACCTGGAACTTTGCTCGCGCCACCCTAATACCCTATAATTTTACGCCTCTTAGTAAAATCAAATTTCGCGGAGGCGAAATTCAATTTCAATATTCCACGACAGCCCCCATTTGGCTACAAAATATTACAGTAGTATTGAACGGTACTGTGGTAAAAACCATATCATTGGAAAAAGGCAACTTCGGAAACGGATTGGAAAGACTCGACAAAGTAGTATTCAAAAATGCAAATGGTGTCGTAAATTATGATTATGAGTTTGAATATGAGGATCTACCCGTACAATATAATGTTCCTTACAGAAACGCATCCGTAGACTACTGGGGGTATTATAATGGAGGTAGCAACGGACAATATGTTCCAACATTCCACTGGGGTCACGGACAATCTGTCGGCATGTCTCGTGAGCCATCGGAATCGAACATGAAGAAAGGAATGTTAATAAAAATACACTATCCTACAGGAGGGCATTCCAAGTTCACCTATGAGACACACAAGTCTTATGGATTAATGTATGGCGGTCTTCGTATTAAGCAAATCGACCATTATGACAAAGACGATTCTTTTTTGTACAGAAACAAGTATGAGTACGGTACGGGAGAGGCTATTAGTGCTATTCCAAACTCTAATCATTATTATCTTTCTCAAAGTTTTTATATGTCCGGAGGTGGAGCTGTCCATTGGAATTATGGGCAGATTCAACATTATCGATTTGATGTATATAGTGCATTTGCCAATAATCTTCGCTTTTCACATGGTAGTCCGGTAGTGTATCCTCAAGTAATCGAATACCGCGAGGGTGGCATTGACGGTGAAAATGGGAAAACGATTCATGAATACACATACCATTATCCCGACTCGAGTGATCGATACAACAGTACAAACCGGGCATTTTTCGCCCCTCAGCCCCTCCACTCCTATGATTATAAAAATGGGAAATTGAAAGCGAAAAGAGTATTCAATCAACGCGATAACGAAATCTACTCTTTGCAAAACACATATGAAGAGAAAAATGAGCGAAAGTATAATAATTTACATGTCGACAAGAAATTGTCATTATCTCCTTTGGCGGGCGCTGGGATAGACGATCTCAGAACTTTTGCCCGCTACTATTTGTCTCTTGGTCTGTTAATAGATATGTATGGTTCAACGGATCCAATACCCCCCATTATAGGAGAGGGGATACCGTTTCAGTTTTCCCCTAATGATATGTTCGAATATTACAACTACTTTTACATTTGCGGGAGATATGTGTTAACAAAATCCGTTGAGAAAAAAGACGGGGTTGCAGTTACCACCACATATACATACCCGACATATCCTGATGATTCCCATCCCTATTTGGGCAGAAACTATTTCGGGGTCTACGGGCAAACCGATTCGGTCAAAGTCTCTCCATTCCCCTCGAAGATGACGACCACCTCCACCGACGGACAAAAGATCGTTACGGAATATAAATATCCGTATGATTTTCCCTGGAACGATTCGTTGTACGGCTATAGCCCCTCTACCGGCCCCACCCATGGTTACGGCATGGTCGCAAACAATATTATCGCACCCGTCATCGAAAAGAAGGAATTCAATGGGAGTGGAACCCAACTGTCTCTTCTTCGCACCAATTATTCGAGGAACGGCGACAGATATGCACCATTGAGTGTGGAAACCCTCGGGGAGACAACTCCGCGCATCGAATATAAGCAACGTGACAGTTACGGGAATCCCCAATGGATCGTTCAGGACGGTCTCGACATCGTTTATATTTGGGATAACGACGGTTTATATCCTGAAATAGAGGTAAAGGGAGCCACATACGCTCAAGTCGAAAGCGCCCTGACCGCCGCACGCAACCGTCCGTCCGGAACGTACGAGAACGCAGTGAGAAACTACTTCAAGAACAATAATATCGCCGCGCTCGTTTCGTGGTACACCTATATTCCCGGCGTGGGTATCAGTTCAGTGACAGACCCTTCGGGCAGAACGACCTATTACGATTACGACAGCCAAAACCGATTGTCGACCGTCAGGAACACGGAAGGGCATGTCGTCGAACAGTACAAGTATAACTATCAACAATAACAGACATGAAACCAACAGCATATAAATTCATATTCGGCGCAATTCTGTGTATCTTGTTTGCGGCGCAAATGTCGAATGCGCAATCGAGTTCCGGCTATTTCAGCCCCGGAACACTATATCCGAATGAAATACCATCCACGGGAGGTAGAGCGGAGGTTTCCTTCTCATTTTTTCCCTACAACAATTTTCCTCCTCCGACCAGTAATCCGGCCATAACAAAAATCAGCGGTGATGTCTACTTCAGTTTTGTAGAAATGAGCCTCATCAGTTCGGGCTCGAATGTACATATATATAAAATGATCTTGCAATTCGAGCCCGCCTCATATTTTTGGCCGCGTCAAGCGACTTACGAATTCAAATGGGGCTCTTACGGTGGATTCACGCTTAATATCCAACAAGCAGGCTGGGATACGGGAAAAATTAATCCATCGACTCTTACGGCAGTCAGGGGGATTGCGGCTCCTGTTCTAACCCATCAGGGATTCGCCGACGGGGTCCCATCCCGCCAATGGCAAAAGAGAAGCATGACAGGCTCTTCTTCGTGGACGAACATATCGGGAGCGACGGGGTTAACATATTCTCCGGGGTTGCTCACAGAGTCGACAATGTTCCGTGTCAAGATAACAGGATTCGGATTAAACGATATATACAGCGACGAGGCAATCGTGACCGTAACAGACTATGCCGGAAGTATAAGTCCGGCTTCGCAAACGATAGATGCCGGCATCTCCTCACAAACTTTGCGGCATTTTCTATCTTACATTTCCGTATCCCGCCAGTGGCAAAAGAGTACCGACGGATCCACGTGGACAAATATTGCGGGTGCCACGCAAGAGACATATTCACCCGGAGTACTGCCCCATACCACATATTTCAGAGTGAAGGTGAACGGATTGAACATCTATTCGCAAACGGCAGTTGTTACCGTCAAACCGGTTGGAGGGTCGATATCGCCTGCAACTCAAAGTATCGATGCGGGCGAAACTGCCCGACAGTTGGTCCATAATGCCCCCGGAGTTATCACTTCACGGCAATGGCAACTCAAAACCGGTATCAACCACGCATGGGGCAATATTTCCGGAGCCACCAATGCGAGTTATTCACCGGGAGCAATATACAACAGTGGTAACTATCCCCTCGACTACTATTACCGGGTAAAAATTAACGGACTGGAGGTCTATTCGGAAGAGGCCCGGATATCGATCTACCCCATATCCTCGACCGCCGTTTCTCCGACTAACACCGAAAACTATACCGTGAAATACGTTTTGCGCGAAGCCAAGACCCTGGCTACCCTGCCTGCCAACCCGACCACAGATCAGGCTATGCCGAGTGTAACTTACTACGACGGTCTGGGGCGTCCCAAACAACATATCGAGGTCGGGGCCGGGCCGGTTCGGCAGGATATCGTCACACCGATAGAATACGACGCCATGGGACGTGCGGACGCCAGGCAGCATCTGCCTTACAATGGATACAACGGAGGCGGAAGGTACCGGACGCAGGCCATGGACGATAAAACGGAATACTATGCGTCGCATTTCGGCGCCGCCGATGCCGCACGGTCTTTCGTCGAGAACAAGTACGAAGCCTCGCCGCTCAACCGCGTCTCCGAAAGCTATCGTCCGGGGAGCGCCTACTCGACCTCCGACAAGAAAGCGACCGTTGCGTATGGAGCGAACGCGGCGAACGAGGTGCGAAAAATCGTCGTCTCCGGAACCTCGTCGTACACGTTCAACCTAAGCTACTATCCCGTAAATTCCCTGAACAAAGTCACGACCACGAACGAGGACGGCGCCATCACCCACACCTTCACCGATTTCCGCGGCAACACGGTATTGGAGCGCATAGCAAGCGACGGGGGCTCGCAAACCGACATCGACACCTACTACGCCTACGACGACCGCGGCTTGTTGTGTATGGTGATGTCTCCCGAAGGGAGCTCCAAGATCAACATCTCGTTGGCAAGCACTTTTGCCGAATCGAACACGCATGTTCAAAACTACGCCTACCTCTACCGCTACGACCACCGCCAGCGCATGACCCAAAAGAAACTTCCCGGGGCCGCCGTCGAGACTTACACCTACGACACCCGCGACAGGATGATCCGTAAGGAGCGCGGAACGAGAATATGGACTTACACCTACGATAACCTCAATCGATTGATCGAGGAGAAAATAGGCTCCATCATCAGCGCACAATACCGTTACGACGCCTACACGGGAACTCCCGCCGCGCCCGGATTCGCCGCCGTGTCGGGCTTCAGTTCTTCATACAGCGCCAATGTCACGGGTCTCAAGACATACGAGCGGGTGGCTGTGATAGAGGGAGTGGTCACACGCTCGACATACGTCGAACGTGCGTTCTACTACGACACCAAGGGCCGTGTGATCCAGACCGTAGAGCGCAACCACTTGGGCGGCATCAGCCGTTACAGCACGAGTTACGACTTTGTGGGGAATGTTTTGGCCTCTCAGGAATCGCATCAGCCTTCGTCGAGCGCGGCCAGCGACACGAAGAAGACCACCTTCACCTACGATCACCGCGGCAGGCCGACAAAAGAGGTCACCACGCTGAACGGCAACTCAGCTTCGACCGCCACCGTCGCATACGCCTACGACGAACTCGGAAAATTAGAGAAAAAGAGTTATGGAACAGGTAGCTATGCACTTCCCGAGACTTACACCTACAACATTCAGGGCTGGCAGACAGGTCAGACAAGCTCCATCTTTTACTCGAAACTTCGCTATTACGATCCGCAACTCGATGCGGCTCCTCAATACACGGGCAACATAGCCGAATGGGAGTGGAAACACGACATCGCCAACTACTACGACTTCACCTACGACAAACTGGGCCGTCTGCTGAACACCGTCAGAGGCGAAGGATATTCATCGAGAAATCTGCTCTCGAAAACCGAAGGAGGCATCACCTACGACCGAAACGGTAATTTCATGACATTCAAACGTTACGAGAATTCCAGTTCTCCCTCCGACGACATTTCGATCCCCGCCGCCAATTATCGCGGCAATCAGATTGTTTCCGCGATCAACAACGGAACCTCATATACTTACACCTATGATTCCAACGGGAACATGACTAAAGACGGCCTTAACGCTTTGAACTTAGAATATAATTATCTAAATTTGACGGGCGATGTGAAGGTCGCCAACGGCTCGATCGTGGCGAGGTACAGTTGGCTTGCCGACGGCACGAAGACGGGAGTGAAGCACTTGTCGGGAACGCCGGGCTTCGAGTATTTAGGTTCTTTGATTTATCAGCGCAATTCGAGCGGAGGTCTGGTGTTGGAGAGCACGGGTTTCGGTGGCGGACGGATCAACAAGACCTCTTCGAACTATGAGGTCAACTACCACATAACCGACCACCTGGGTAGCGTGAGAGTGGTGTTCAGGCCGACAAGTTCATATCCCACGATCGTGGAGCGCAACGACTATCTGCCCTTCGGCGGCCGCTGGAGCGCCCCCTATTCCGCAAGCTCGACCAACCGCCACCGCTTCTCGGGCAAGGAGAACCAAACCGTCGGCGACCTTCCCTATCAGGACTTCGGAGCAAGGTTCTACGGTGGGAAGTTGCCGATCCTGACGGCAATGGATCCGCTCCTGGAAGACCGCCGCGGGATGACTCCGTTCGCATACGCCGCCAACAACCCGGTCAGATACATAGACTGGATGGGCCTGTCGCCCCAGGAGCCGAACCGGGATTACCAGAATTATCAGGTTCAACAGCAGGCCGAGCAGGAGGCGGCGAAGAATCAGGTTCAGGCGAATCAGAAAAAAACGATTAAGGCGGAAAAGCTGGCTGAAAAATACATCGCTAATGAGGAAGCAATTTTGGCAAAATCCACGGTGATGGTAGCGTTAGTCGAATCTACCGAACCGGGAGAAATATTGGTGAAAACAAGGGAGAGTATCAAAGAAATCTCGAATCCAAACGAACCCGATGAAGCGGCAAGAATCTATGAAAAGGCAGTAGAAATCGGAGGTGAAATTGTTAAAAACATAGATGACGGAGGACTTACTCAGGGGGCGGTAATAAAAACAAGTATCGGATTGGGAGCAAGTATAGTTGTTGATGGGGCGAAAAATGCCGGAATTGGCATAAGAATAAAATTGTTAGATAATAACGTTTATAATAGGGTTGTAAAAAGGGAAAAATATAATGGTTCTGGCGGAGCTGGAGCACAAACTAATTTCTAATGTACTATGAAAACAATTTATAAGGTATTTACCATTATTGTATCTATCGTTCTCTTAATCTACTCATTATTTCTTTTGATGAGGCATAATGCTGTAAAGAACATGGAAAAATACAGGAGTGAAGCCGAGATGGAATGGGTAGAGCTATTTACACATGCCGAATGGCGGCTGGGCTTGATCCGTGATTTGTTATCTGTTGGTGAAGTCACACAGGATCCTCAATTCGTGGAACTTTCGTCGGCTTTGAAAAAAAACCTTACGGACAGGCAACGTTTTCGTAACGAATGTGACCTTGCCTATGTCAAACTGGAGCATGATGTCAATGAGGCCTTTGTGAACCTATCTCCCTATCTGTCTGGTGTTAATAAATCAGCTGTAGACATTCTGCAATCTGATAATGCTGTGATTAATAATATGAGAGAGCAATATAATAACAGCGTTGAACGGTATAATAAATATGTAACCATCTTCCCTAATTTCTTTTATGCTAAAAAGAAGGGATTTAAGAGATTGAGGTATTTCGCAATTAAATATGGTGAAAGCAATGTCGATCCCATAGTACAGGCCTCCGAAAAGCCTGAATGGATGAAAAAAGTCGATGAGAAATATGGAATAGAGTAATACAAGCGAGAGCGGAAGTTTAAACTTCCGCTCTCGCTTGTGTATTTGCATAGGTTCTTTGATTTATCAGCGCAATTCGAGCGGAGGTCTGGTGTTGGAGAGCACGGGTTTCGGTGGCGGACGGATCAACAAAACCTCTTCGAGCTATGAGGTCAACTATCACCTCACCGACCATCTGGGAAGCGTGAGGGTGGTGTTCAGGCCGACGGGTTCGTATCCCACGATCGTCGAGCGCAACGACTATCTGCCCTTCGGCGGCCGATGGACTTCTCCCTATTCGGCAAGCTCGACCAACCGCCACCGCTTCTCGGGCAAGGAGAACCAGACCGTCGGCGACCTCCCCTATCAGGACTTCGGAGCACGGTTTTATGGAGGTAAGCTACCGATCCTGACGACAATGGATCCGCTACTGGAAGATCGTCGCGGGATGACTCCGTTCGCATACGCCGCCAACAACCCGGTCAGATACATAGACTGGATGGGCCTGTCGCCCCAGGAGCCGAACCGGGATTATCAGAATTATCAGGTTCAACAGCAGGCCGAGCAGGAGGCGGCGAAAAAAGAGTCGGAGGAAAACATTAAAACACCGACAAACAAGCCCGCTGGTGTTGAAACTCAGCCTATATTCCCAGAGAGAGCCAGAGCGAAAAAAGACGAAAGCGCGAAGGATTGGGGCGGAGTTTTGGCTTTTGTAGCGGTGGCGGTTGCTGTCGATGGCCCTGCTCCCATAGGAGACGCAGTTGCGGGAATTGCGCTTATCGGCCATGCTGTTTTTGGTGGCACTCGGACGATGGAAGCAAAGTCTAATGCCTCTGAATACAATAGAGTCGGGAAAGGCGAAATGAAACGAATGCAGAAAAATGGGTTTGATCCACATGAAGAAAAACCTTCACAAGGAGGACCTGGCGGAAATATTGATGTTTATGAAAACAGAAATGGCGATCTTTTCTATAAAACGCAAAAGGGCAATCACTATGAACCTATGAACATAAATAAATTTGATTATTTACCTAAAAGATAAAAGACATGAACGAAGCAGAATACGGATGTAGTCTATGGATTGATACCGAAGATGAACATCCTGAGATAATAACTAAACTCACAGGAATCGAAGCGACTGAAATCGAAGTTAAGGGAGAATTCAAGATTACGAAATCAGGCAAAAAAAAACCTCTCAATCAGAATCTATGGAAATTGATATCTCCTGCCCGAATCTCAGATGATGATAACATTTGGAACCTGTGTGAAAGTATACTTGATATCACCAATATATTGGATCAGAGAGAGATTGAAGTCAAAGATGCATTATCAAAGTTTGACAATAAAGGTATTCAATTTTATGCTAATATGTATAATTATTGGATTCAGTTTCGTGTTCAACCGGAAATTATTCTAAAGATGGCGAAGTATCAAATTCTAATAGATTTTTCCATATTATCCTTTGAGCCGGACGACAAAAAATAGCCTCGTTAATGTCGAATATTTCACCGAGAGCAGAGGTTATTAGTCTCTGCTCTCTGTTTTTTAGGTGATTATGGTCCAGTCGTGCCCTTGGGGAACGCCCGCGAGAATTTGGATTACGGATATAATTACTTAAATTTGTTGGGCGATGTGAAGCAGGGTTCGACGGTGAAGGCTCAGTATCGTTGGCTTGCCGACGGTACCAAGGCCGGAGTTAAAGACAATCAATACGGTTCACAAGGCTACGAATATTTAGGTTCTTTGGTATACAGACGAACGGGTTCCTCTTCCGTCATTCTCGAAAGCACGGGGTTCGGTGGCGGACGCATCAACCGAACCTCCACTGGCGGCTATGAGCTTAACTACCAGATTACAGATTACTTGGGTAGTGTGAGGGTGGTTTTCAAGGACAAACTGAACGTTTTGGCAAGGAACGACTTCTATGCTTTCGGCAAGCGCCACGCCACTCGCTATCTTCCGGTAGGCGACGACGCGAAAAACCGCTTCCTGTTCAATGGCAAGGAGAAGATGATCACCGGCAATGTCGGATTCCTCGACTACGGCGCCCGGCCTTACGACCCGGAGATCGGAAGATGGTTTAACATGGATCCGCTGGCGCACATGCGTACATGGGAGTCGCCGTTTGCGTTCTCAGCTAACAATCCGGTTAACCAGATCGACCCTGACGGAAGATTTCCCGTTTGGGCATTTATTGGAGGAGCATTGGATTATGGTTTTCAAGTTTATGACAATTACAAAGAAGGAAAGAGCGGATATGATGCCTGGATTGGAGATGTTAACTTTGTGAGTGTAGGCTTATCCGCTATAAATCCAACAGGTAAGTTTAAGGTTTTAAAAACTGTTGTCGTGGAAGTGGTTAAGGCTGCAACTGAAGATACTACCGTTAATGATGGAGTGAAAATAGAGACTGATGTGCAAGAAATTGCAACGGATGCGGCAATAAACACCGTAGTTAGCACAGCTGCAGGCAGGGTTGCTAACGCCGGTTCGGCAGAAGCGGTACAAAATGCCAATAAAGGGGTTGCCACTGCAAATAAACAGGTAAGAACCGCCACAAGACGAGCCGAACGGTCGCCAAATTCCACTCGAGCGACACAAGATGTACGAAATGCACAATCCAATGCCCAAGCCGCGAGAAACAAACAGGTTGGTACCCAGATATTGAATTCAACAGTTGGACAAGCACCGGAAGCAACACAACAAGCGGCTACAGCTACGACTAATAGAATATTGCAAGATGACAAAGAAAAAAGAAAACAAAAATGACAAGAAAACGATTCGTGTTTTTGGGATAGACATATCCTCTGGTAATTTTTTTGCTCTCATTCTATGTGTCATTATAGGAATTGTGATGTTGTTTCGAACTTTGTATATCAATGAGAAACTATCTGCGAATACAGTATTGATAACAGCAGAAGTGATTGATATACGTTGGAGAGTAAAAGGTACAAGAATACGGGGTTATGTAATGGATTATAGATATTATATTAATGGCAATGAGTTCAACGAAACGACAGGAATTCAAAGGAATGAACGTGACAAAATTAATGTCGGTGACTGCATAGAAGTTATCGTCAGTCTGGAAGATATTAATGTTCAAAGATGGAACAAGTCTAAGGGTGCATTCAAATGCCGCAAAATCACTTTTTGGTAAAAGCGTAACTTGTATCTTGTATGTCACGAGGAAGAAGTCGTCTCAAAAGTAATTTGAGGCGGCTTCTTATCTTTGACAATGAATATTGTTTCGCAATCACAACCTTCGTGTCCTTACGAATGCCCGCGAGAATTTGGATTACGGATATAATTACTTAAATTTGTTGGGCGATGTGAAGCAAGGTTCGATGGTGAAGGCCCAATATCGTTGGCTTGCCGACGGCACCAAGGCCGGAGTGAGGAACGGAGCGAATGGTTCGCAAGGCTACGAATATTTAGGTTCTTTGATTTATCAGCGTAAATCTCCCGTAGATTGGAGTAAACTTTTCCCCTGATAATGCCTCGCTCCATCTACTTTTTACATTGAGCCCTTTTTTATGACGTGCGAAAACAAAAAAAACAATGCTAATCAATTGATTAGCATTGTTTACGTACCCGGAGCCGGGATCGAACCGGCACAGCCTTGCGGCCATTGGTGTTTGAGACCAACGCGTCTACCGATTCCGCCATCCGGGCTAAGGCCTCTTCACGGGACTGCAAAGATAGACAATTTCTTGCAATATCACACATTTTTCTACAAAACCTGACAATTTTCACACACGCCCTACGTTTGTGTTTATACGATAAGGACAATGAACGGCTCTGAAACATTGCCCGGAGAGGCGTTTCGGCGTGAAAATCAGGGTTATTTTAAGTTTTTTTAAAATTTTTTTAATTTTTTTTAAGAATTAATTGTTTCGTAACATTTTTCGCCTTATCTTTGCAGTGAATTTCTAAGTTTCATAAAGGTTAGTAGTTTTAGGTTAGTTAAGGGAATCGAAGCGATGTGATATCGTTCTTCGATTTTCTGCTTTTTACACCCTCATCATTCTTATCCGACGCGGAAGGAGCAGGGCATCATCGTCACAGTCATAGAGTATGATCTCGGCTTCGCTTTCGCCCTCCCACTCCACGCCCCAACACTCCGCGATCCGGGCGTGACGCTCGCCCCGCAAAAAATCGACCCCTTCGAAGGAGAGCAATCCGCCGAAACCGTAATCGTATCGCGCGACGAAAGGCAGGTCGATATTCGAGGTGGAGCGAAGCAGACCGTCGGACGAGAAATTCCAGACGTAATCTCCGGGGGCATACTCCTGCAACAGTTGCCAGCGACCATCACAATACATTTCCAGCGACATCCAGTGCCAGGAACCGACGAGGGAGTATCGGCCGGGGTGAAGTTTGTTTTTCATTAGAGACGCGGTTTAAGAAGGTTCGACATTTCGCGCCCGGATATAAAAAAGGCGCGGTAACAGTCCCCGCCCCGGTGGCCTTGCATGCCAAAGACTGGAAGACTGCACCACGCCCGAAGTGGCCTCAATGTCAATAACATCAAAGCGGTCTTCGAGTCGGCAATCTTATATCCAGCCTTTAAACACCGTCAAACACGACGGGTGCAAGTTTTCCGGGACGGATCAAAGAGTTGTCACCCTTTAATTATGTTGCCGCAAAGATAGCAAATTATTTTATCGGGAAAAAATCGTATTTTTGTTGCCGTATGGAAAACTTCATAGTTTCGGCGCGGAAATACCGCCCGGCGACATTCGCCTCCGTCGTGGGGCAGCATCACATAACCTCCACCCTGCGCAACGCCATCTCGCGCGGCCAATTGGCCCACGCCTATCTGTTCTGCGGCCCGCGCGGAGTGGGCAAAACGACCTGCGCGCGCATCTTCGCAAAGGCCATCAACTGTATGAACCCCCGAACGAGCGCAGGCCCCGACGGACAGCCGGGCTTCGAGGCGTGCGGCGAGTGCGAGAGTTGCCGCAGTTTCGACGAGGGACGCTCGTTCTCGATCCACGAGCTCGACGCCGCGTCGAACAACTCGGTCGAGGATATCCGAAACCTCACCGACCAGGTGCGCATTCCGCCGCAGGTGGGGCGTTACAGCGTCTACATCATCGACGAGGTTCACATGCTGTCGGCCCAGGCCTTCAACGCTTTCCTCAAAACGTTGGAGGAGCCTCCCGCCCACGCGGTTTTCATCCTCGCGACTACCGAGAAGCACAAGATAATCCCCACCATCCTGTCGCGCTGCCAGATATTCGATTTCAACCGCATTCGTGTGGCCGACGGGGTCGATTACATGAAGCACATCGCCTCGGAGGAGGGTGTCACATACGACGAGGAGTCGCTGAACCTGATTGCGCGCAAGGCCGACGGCGGGATGCGCGACGCCCTCTCGATGTTCGACAAGGCGGTGTCGTTCTGCGGTTCCGAGTTGCGCTATAAAGAGGTGGCGACCTCTTTGAACATTCTCGACTACGACACCTATTTCGACACCGTGGACGTGGTGTTGGCGGGCGATTACGGCGCGGCCCTGGTGCTTTTCGACCGGGTGTTGGCCCAAGGATTCTCGGGACAGACCTTCATGGCCGGTCTCGGAGGACACCTGCGCGATCTGTTGGTGGCGCGCAATCCCGCGACGGCCCGGCTGTTGGACGTCACGGGGCCGCTGATGCAGCGGTACAAAGAGCAGGCGGCACGGTGCGGGGTCGAGTTTCTGTTCGGCGGCATCGCCCTTCTGACCGATCTCGACGCCCGGGTCCGGGTTGCGACCAACCAGCGGCTGATGGTCGAACTGGCACTGATGAAACTGTGCAATATTAATTACGAATCAGGAATTACGAATTACGAATCGGCTAACGCAGAAAAAAAAAAGTTTGACCGATTAGTTCCCGAAATCGGCTTGCCGCCACTTCGCAGGGATGTAACTCACGCCCCCCACCCTGTCAAGGTAGGGGTCACTGTCATCGCGATGAGCGAAGAAAAACGCAGTGACGAAGCAGAGCAACGCCAGGAAGATGGATCGCTTCGAGCTTCGAACTCTTGCAATGACGCCACCACAGATACGGCTTCGGAACCGACACCGACACCGGTCTCGGCATCGGCATCCGCCACGGCGCCCTCTCCCACTCCGCCCAAACCCTCCGTATCGGTCATTTCGGGCCGCTCGCTCTCCGACATAATGAGCGGCGCCCCTGCGGCAGAAACGGCGACGGCAACCGAAGAGGCTGTCTCTCCGGTCGACCCCGAAGCGGAAGAGAAGATCGAACGCCACCGTGAAAAATTCCTCGAAAAACTGACCCGCGAACGTCCGCGCATAGGCGTCGCTTTCGAGACGATGGAGGTCGCCGGAAACAGGCTCACCGTGAGGGTAGCCTCGAAAACCCTGCACGACGAGATATTGCGTTTTCGCACCGAAACGCTTCATCTGCTCGCCGCGGTGGCAGGTGTGAACGGCCCCATAGAGCTCGACGTCATCATCGACGAGACGGTCAAGCCGACCCGCCCCATCCGCCTCGAAGACAAGGTGAAGCATCTTGCCGCCCTCAATCCCGAATTCAACAACCTGCGCAAAACGCTCGACCTGGAAGTCGAGTAAACCGATTTGAACAAAATTCGTAATTCGTAATTCGTAATTCGTAATTCATTCGGTATCTTTGTCCGATATTTTAACCGAATCTCGATGAACTTTGTAGAAGAACTAAAATGGCGCGGGATGATTCACGACCTGACGCCCGGCACCGAAGAATATCTCTCCAAGGGAATGGGCACAGCTTATGTCGGCATCGACCCGACCGCCGATTCGCTCCACATAGGCCATCTGGTGAGCGTGATGATACTCAAACACTTTCAGCGTTGCGGCCACAAGCCGATAGCGTTGGTGGGCGGCGCGACCGGCATGATAGGCGACCCGAGCGGCAAATCGCTCGAACGCAACCTGTTGGACGAGACCACCCTGCGACATAATCAGGAGGCGATCAAAGCTCAGCTTGCCCGTCTTTTGGATTTCGACAGCACCGAACCCAACGCCGCCGCCCTTGTCAACAACTACGACTGGATGCGGGAGATGACATTCCTCGATTTCATTCGCGACATAGGTAAGCTCATCACCGTCAACTACATGATGGCCAAGGATTCGGTGCGGAAGCGTTTCGACGGCGAGGGCGAGGGGATGTCGTTCACCGAGTTCACCTACCAACTCGTCCAGGGGTTCGACTTTGTACACCTGTTCGAGACGATGGATTGCCGCATGCAGCTCGGCGGCAGCGACCAGTGGGGCAACATCACCACCGGCACCGAGCTCATACGCCGCCGTGTGGGCGGCGAGGCTTACGGCCTCACCTGTCCGCTCATCAAAAAGGCCGACGGCACTAAATTCGGCAAGACCGAACAGGGAAACATCTGGCTTTCGGCCCAGTACACCTCGCCGTACCGCTTCTACCAATTCTGGCTCAACACCAGCGACGAGGACGCGAAAAGCTATATCAAAATCTTCACGATGCTGGGCCGTGATGAGATCGACACTCTCATAGCCGAACAGGATGCCGCACCCCATCTTCGCCCGCTCCAAAAGCGTCTGGCCGAGGAGGTGACGGTGATGATCCACTCGCGCGAGGAGTACGAAAAGGCGGTGGAGGCGTCGCAGATACTTTTCGGCGGCGCGACTGCCGAGGCGTTGCGGCGGCTCGACGAGGAGACCCTTCTGGCCGCTCTCGACGGGGTTCCGACATTCAAGGTGGCGGCAGACGACCTTCTCGGCGTGAGTTTCGTCGACGCGATGGTCGAAAAAGCCCCCGTTTTCCCCTCGAAGGGCGAACTGCGCAAACTCATCGCCGGAGGCGGCGTCAGCCTGAACAAACAAAAGGTCGAAGACACGGCCCAAACCATCGGCGAGAACGACCTCATAGCCGGTAAATACCTGCTCGTCCAAAAAGGCAAAAAGAACTATTACCTTATTATAGCCGAATAGATTATGAAACGCACCCCCCGATTTTTTGCCGCTCTTGCGATGCTACTTACGATCAGCGTCATGTCGGCCACAACCTCCTGCGACGTTCTCAAACAGGTCGCAAGCACCTACAACATGGTCAACTGCAAGTACGATTTCCGTTCGCTGACGGGTGTTTCGGTGGCAGGGATCAACGTCTCGCAGGGACTTTCGCTACTCGACGCGCCCAAGATCATGAACCTTCTGAGCGGAAACACCGCCAGCATTCCGATCGGATGTACGGTGAATCTTGCCGTGCAGAATCCCAACGCCACGGAGGCCGTATTGGGCGGCATGGACTATGTGTTGGCGATCGACGGCGTCGATTTCACCACGGGTTCCGTGTCGCAGCAGCTTTCCATCGCTCCGGGCGGAGAGGGCACTCTTCCGCTGGCTATGACATTCGACGTGGCAACCCTTTTGAAAGGGGAAAGCCGCGACGCCGTGATGGGTGTGGTGCGCAACCTTGCCGGTCTGAGCGGACTCGACGCGGTCAAGTCCGACCGCCCCTCGAAGGTCACCCTCAACATCCGTCCCTCGTTCAACGTGGCGGGCCGCCGTGTCACTTCGCCTGTCTTTATTCCCGTGAATTTCAGCTTCGGCGGGAAATAAAAACGAAGCATTGAGCAAAACAAAATGGCGGGAAAAAACCCGCCATTTGTTTTCATTGCCAAACCCTTATCACTGCATGAGCTCTGCGAGTTTTGCCTCCAGAGCAGGCCCCCGCAGGTTGCTGGCAACCACATTCCCCTTGCTGTCGATCAGATAGTTTCGAGGAATGGAGTTCACACCGTAAAGCGGCTGAGTGGGGCAATCCCATCCTTTCAGGGCGCTGACGTGCACCCAGTTCATGTCACCCCCGGTGATGGCACCGCGCCACGCCGCTCCGTCCTCGTCGTAGGATACGCCGTAGATCTCGAAACCTTTGTCATGGTATCCGTCGTAAGCGGCTTTAAGATAGGGAAGCTCCGACATACATGGGCCGCACCACGACGCCCAGAAGTCGAGCAACGTGTAGGTATTGTCGGCCACGACGTCCGATAGCTTGATCTCCTTGCCGTCGGGAGATTTCAGTCCCGAGATCTCCTTGTACTTTTCGCCGGTCTGTCCGCCACATGCCGCCACGGTGAGCAATGCGTACGCGATCAAAAATAGTTTTTTCATTCTAATACATTCAACTTTATTCGGCATAAAGATAATAAAAAAACGGAACTGCATTGCATAGTCCCGTTTTTTTACGATATACTCCACAGTTTAGTCTTTGAACTTGGCCGAGAGGAATTCGCGGTTCAGTCGGGCGATATGGGCGATCGAGATGCCCTTGGGGCACTCCATCTGGCAGGCCTGGGTGTTGGTGCAGTTGCCGAAGCCCAGTTCGTCCATCCTGGCGATCATCGCTTTCGCGCGGCGGGCGCCCTCTACCCTGCCCTGGGGCAGTTTGGCCAGCGACGACACGCGGGCCGCCACGAACAGCATCGCCGAACCGTTCTTGCAGGTGGCAACGCAGGCGCCGCATCCGATACAGGCGGCGGCGTCCATACTCTCTTCGGCGTCATCCTTCGAGATGGGGATCGAGTTGGCATCGGGCACCCCCCCGGTGTTTACGTTCACGAAACCTCCGGCCTGAAGTATCTTATCGAACGCGCCGCGCTCCACGACGAGGTCGCGAATAACGGGGAACGCCGCCGACCTCCACGGTTCGATGGTGATGGTGTCGCCGTCGCGGAATTTGCGCATGTGCAACTGGCAGGTCGTGATCTCGCTGTCGGGACCATGCGCCTCGCCGTTGATGAAGAGCGAACACATCCCGCAGATACCCTCGCGGCAGTCGTGGTCGAAAGCGACGGGGCCGCGGCAACTTCCGGGAACGGCCACGGGCTCACGATCCTCGTGAATGAGCTTGTTGTTGAGAATGTCGAGCATCTCGAGGAACGAAGTGTCGGGCGAGATACCTTCCACATTATATGTTTCGAAACCACCCTTCGCCTTGGCGTCCTTCTGACGCCATATTTTAAGTGTGAGGTTCATCAATTTGTTTTCCATGACTTTTTATTATTTGATGATTTGATAATTTGATGATTTGACAATTATTTTATTGGCGCATGACCCATTATCAAATTATCTAATTACCAAATTACCTAATTAATCCTTGTAATTACGTTGTGCCGGATGCGCCACTTCGAAGTGGAGTTCTTCTTTGTGCATGACGGGAGCGTGCTCTTCGCCCTTGTACTCCCACACTGCTACATAGGCGTAGTTCTCGTCGTCGCGCAACGCCTCGCCCTCGGGGGTCTGGTACTCCACCCGGAAGTGTCCGCCGCAGCTTTCGTTGCGGTTAAGGGCGTCGCGGGCCATAAGTTCGCCCAACTCGAGGAAGTCCACAAGACGCAACGCCTTCTCGACCTCCTGATTGAACTCGCCGTTTTCGCCTGGAACATAAACGTCTTTCCAAAAATCCTTGCGCAACTGCGAGATTTCTTTGATAGCTCTTTCGAGGCTCTCCTTCGAGCGCGCCATGCCCACGTCTTCCCACATCACGTTGCCCAACTTCTTGTGGAACTCGTCGACGGTGTGTTTGCCCTTGATAGCGAGCAGGCGGTCGATCTTCTCGCGAATAGCTTTTTCGGCCTCGTCGAAAGCGGGAGTGTCGGTCGCAACTTTCGGAGCCTGTATCTTGCGCGACAGATAGTCGCCGATGGTGTAAGGAAGCACGAAGTAACCGTCGGCCAGACCCTGCATCAGGGCCGAAGCGCCGAGACGGTTCGCGCCGTGGTCGGAGAAGTTGGCCTCGCCGATGGCGTAAAGACCCGGAATGGTGGTCTGGAGATTATAGTCGACCCAGATACCGCCCATCGTGTAGTGAACCGCCGGGTAGATCATCATCGGCTCCTTGTAGGGGTCGACGTCGGTGATCTTTTCGTACATCTGGAACAGGTTGCCGTAGCGGGCCCGGATCACGTCGACCCCGAGGCGCTCGATAGCGGTTTTGAAGTCGAGGAACACGGCGAGGCCCGTTTCGTTGACGCCAAACCCGGCGTCGCACCGCTCTTTGGCCGCACGCGAGGCAACGTCGCGCGGTACGAGGTTCCCGAAGGCCGGATAGCGGCGTTCGAGATAGTAGTCGCGGTCTTTTTCTTCGATGTCGCTGGCTTTCTTGGCGCCGTTCCGGATAGCCTTCACATCCTCCATCTTCTTGGGAACCCAGATACGGCCGTCGTTGCGGAGCGACTCCGACATCAGGGTCAACTTCGACTGCTGGTCGCCGTGAACCGGTATGCAGGTGGGGTGGATCTGAGTGAAGCAGGGGTTTGCGAACATCGCCCCCTTGCGGTAGCACTGGAACGCCGCCGAACCGTTGGAGTTCATGGCGTTGGTCGACAGGAAGAAGACGTTGCCGTAGCCCCCCGATGCGATAACCACGGCGTGGGCGCCGAAACGTTCAATTTCGCCGGTGGTCAGATTACGGGCAATAATACCGCGCGCTTCACCATCCTCGACGACGACATCGAGCATCTCGTGACGGGGATAGCTCTTGACGCTGCCTTTCGAGATGGCGCGGTTCAGAGCGGCGTAGGCGCCCAGTAGCAACTGCTGGCCCGTCTGGCCGCGGGCGTAGAACGTGCGCGAAACCTGTGCACCGCCGAACGAACGGTTGTCCAAAAGACCGCCGTACTCGCGTGCGAAGGGAACCCCCTGTGCGACGCACTGGTCGATGATGAGATTCGACACCTCGGCCAGACGATAAACGTTGGCCTCGCGTGCGCGGTAGTCGCCCCCCTTGATGGTGTCGTAGAAGAGGCGGAAAACGCTGTCGTTGTCGTTCTGATAGTTCTTGGCGGCATTGATACCTCCCTGCGCGGCGATGGAGTGTGCGCGGCGCGGCGAGTCGGAGATGCAGAACACCTTCACGTTGTAGCCCAACTCGCCGAGCGAAGCGGCGGCGGCTCCTCCTCCGAGGCCCGTGCCGATGACGATTATGTCGAGTTTTCGCTTGTTGGCGGGACTCACCACCTTGATGGCCGCCTTGTGGGCGCTCCATTTGCCCTCGAGCGCACCGGCCGGAACTTTCGATTCTAACTTTATATTAGCCATAACTATAAAAGACTTTTAATGAAGAAAACGATAACCACTATCGCGAACATGGCGACAACCGCCGTCGTCCAGATGTTCGAAATGCACTTCAGGCGCGGCAACCACGTCTGATTGGAGATGCCGCTCGACTGGAACATGCTCCAGATGCCGTGGGTGAGATGCAGCCACAGCGCGGCGAACCACACGAGGTAGATCACCACGTTGTACCACTTGCTGAACGTGAGGGCGATAAGCCCTGCACCGTCCTGCGGCGAGAGGCCGAGCGCGTTTTCGTGCGCACCCATGAGTTCGACCAGCTGCATCTTCGACCAGAAGTGTACGAGGTGGACGCACAGACCTGCGAGTACGACGAATCCCAGCACGAGCATGTTGCGCGACGACCAGTGTACCCCCGGAGGGTTCTTGCTGACCGCGTAACGCTGGGTTCCCCGGGCCCGGCGGTTTTGGAAAGTGAGCCAGATCCCGTAGAGGATGTGCAGCACCACTCCGCCCGCGATCACGAGCGTACCCGCGATGGCGTACCAGTTGGCGCCCAGAGCGGCGCAGATCCAGTTGTAGGCATCGCCGGAGATGATAGCCACGACGTTCATGGCGGCGTGGAACGTAAAGAAGAGCACCAGGAACGCCCCCGAGAGGCTCATCACGAACTTTCGCCCTACCGACGAAGAGACAATGAAAGGAGGTTTCATTATAATTATGAATTACGAATTTGAAATTACAAATAAATCGCTATTTTTGGTGTCGCAAAAGTAGTGTATTGTTTTTGAAATAACAACACTTTGAAAGAAAAGAAAAAAGCGTTGCGGGCGGCGGTAAGGGTGGCCGTAGAGCAGAGTATTGAGGCCGGAGCGAAACCGTCATCCCGTGGGGATGACCCTGTCGGTAGAAACGACCGTCAGTCCCCGCTCTCCGCACCCCGGCGGGATGCGCCCGTCGACATCATCGAAACGTTGCCCGAATTCGAGGCGGCGCGCACGGTGGCTTTGTACTGTTCGTTGCCCGGCGAGGTACCCACCGCCGAAATGTTGCACCGATGGCACGGCGTGAAACGGTTGGCGCTTCCCGTGATAGGGATCAACCACCCCGTCAGCCCTCCGGGCCGCCACCCCTCCACAGGAGGGGAACCACCCACGCTCTCCATGAGCTTTCGGAAATACACCGGCGAAGGTTGCCTTGTCTCCGGCGCCTTCAGTATCGACGAACCGCACGCGGGACGCGAGATCCCCGCCTCCGAGATCGATCTGATGTTGGTTCCGGGAGTGGCGTTCGACAAGGCGGGACGCCGTCTGGGCCGCGGGGGCGGCTTCTACGACCGCTATCTGGCGCGCCCCGACGCCGCGCATATATATAAGGTGGGTCTCTGCCCCCTCGGCGCGCTCGTCGCCGAGGTTCCCGCGGAAGCCCACGATGTAACAATGAACAAAATAATAACGATATAATGGACAGTTGGGAATCTTCACACAACGGTTGGATCGAAGTGATCTGCGGCTCGATGTTCTCGGGAAAGACCGAGGAGCTCATCCGCCGCCTCAAACGCGCGCAGTACGCCCGCCAGACGGTCGAAATTTTCAAACCCGCCGTCGACGTGCGCTATTCCGAGGCGGATGTCGTCTCACACGACGCGCGCGCCATACGCTCCACCCCCGTGGAGTCGTCGGGGGCGATCCTGCTGATGGCCACCGACGTGGATGTCGTGGCTATCGACGAGGCGCAGTTCTTCGACGAGGGCCTGGTGGATGTGTGCCGCCGCCTTGCCGACGACGGAGTTCGCGTCATAATTGCCGGGCTCGACATGGATTACCTGGGAAAACCCTTCGGCCCCATGCCCGCGCTGATGGCCACCGCGGAGTACGTCACCAAAGTCCACGCGATTTGCGTGAGGTGCGGCGCCCCGGCCAACCACTCCCACCGCACGGCCACGGGCGACAGCCTCGTGCTTCTGGGCGAGACCGACAGCTATGAACCCCTGTGCCGACACTGCTTCAATAAAGCGCGTGCGCTTTAGAATTACGAATTACGAGTTACGAGTTACGAATTTGGGCTACGAGGTGTAAAAAATAAAATATTTTATTTATCTTTGTACCGTCATGAGAAATATCGGCTTAAACATCCATCATCACCACCGTATCTTATAAGGGGTAGGGTCTGAAGGTGTATATATACGCATGTAAAGAGACTTACCCGAAATGGTAGGTCTCTTTTTTTTAAATGATTCGCAATTCACAATTCGTAATTAACATGATAAGAATAGCTATTCAGGCCAAAGGAAGGCTGAACGAACAGAGCCTCGACCTGCTGAGGGAGGCGGGAGTGTCTGTCGACGAAAACCGGCGTAAATTCCTCACCCGCTCCGAAAGTTTTCCGCTCGAGGTGCTTTACCTGCGTGACGACGACATTCCGCAGGCCGTGGCCATGGGTGCGGCCGATCTCGGCATAGTGGGCTACAACGAGGTGGCCGAAAAGGGCTTCGAGGTCGACGTGGTGCAGAAACTCGGCTTCGGGGCGTGCCGCATCTCGCTTGCAGTGCCCAAAAGCGTGGAGTACACGGGCCCCGCGTGGTTCGAAGGACGCCGCGTGGCGACCTCCTATCCGCGCGTTTTGCAGGAGTTTTTCGCACGTGAGGGCGTCACCGCCGAGATACACGAGATCGCGGGTTCGGTGGAGATCGCCCCGGCGGTGGGGATGGCCGACGCCATTTTCGACATCGTGTCGAGCGGCGGAACGCTGGTATCGAACGGTCTTGCCGAGGTCGAGAAGGTGCTCCACTCCGAAGCGGTGCTGATCGCCACACCGGGTCTCGCTCCCGAAAAACAGGCGCTCCTGGAGCAACTGAAGTTCCGCCTCGAGGCCGCTCTCGAAAGCCGCGGCATGAAATACCTGCTTATGAACCTGCCTTCGGAGTCGGTCGAGCGCGCCATCGAGATACTTCCGGCGATGCGCTCCCCGACGGTGATGCCGCTCGCCCAGACGGGCTGGTGTTCGCTCCACTCGGTGGTGCGCGCCGAGGAACTGTGGGATAAGATCGAAGCCCTCAAAGCCATCGGCGCCGAAGGGATACTGGTGCTCGCCCTCGAAAAGATCATAAAATGATGATAACATACATAAATCCTTCGGCCGAAGAGTGGCCTGAACTCGCCCTGCGCGCGGCTCCCGACGAGCGGGACGACATCACGGCGCGGGTCGAACAGATACTGCGGCTCGTGAAAAGGGGTGGCGACCGGGCGCTCAGGGAGTTGACCCTCGAAATAGAGGGCCGCGAGGCGGGCACGCTCGAAGTGTCGTACGGGGAGTTCGACCGTGCCGCGGCCGAAGTTCCCGCCCAGCTTCGCGACGCGATCGAGGTTGCGGCACGGAACATCCGCCGTTTCCACGAGGCGCAACGCCCCGTCGGGCTCGATCTCGAAACCTCGCCCGGAGTGAGGTGCGTGCAACGCCCAGTGCCTATTCAGAGGGTCGGCCTCTACGTTCCGGGCGGTACGGCGCCGCTATTCTCGACGGTGCTGATGCTGGCTATCCCGGCGCGGGTGGCGGGTTGTCCCGAGGTGGTTCTCTGCACCCCCGCTGACGCCGACGGACGTGTCGCCTCCGCGATATTGTACGCGGCGCGCCTCTGCGGGGTCGACCGCGTGTTCAAGGTGGGCGGCGCACAGGCGATCGCCGCCATGGCCTACGGCACCGAAAGCATCCCCCGCGTGGATAAGATATTCGGCCCCGGCAACCGCTATGTCACCTGCGCGAAGCAACTTGTGAGCGCCGCCGACTGTGCCGTCGACATGCCCGCCGGGCCTTCGGAGGTGTTGGTGCTGGCCGACGGAAGCGCCTCCCCCGCCTTCGTGGCCGCCGATATGCTGTCGCAGGCCGAACACGGGATCGACTCCCAGGCGATCGCGGTGTGTCTCGACGCCGGGTTCGCGGCCGACGTGCGCCGCGAGATCGAACGTCAGCTCGCCTCCCTTTCGCGCCGCGAAATCGCCGCCGCCGCGTTGGAGAACAGCCGCATCATCGTGTTGCCCTCGCGCGAGGAGGCCATCCGCTTCGCCAACCTCTACGCCGCCGAACACCTCATAATCCAGATGTCGGAGCCTTGGGACGTGGCGGCCGGGATCACCGCCGCGGGCAGCGTTTTCATAGGCCCGTGGTCGCCCGAAAGCGCCGGGGATTACGCCTCGGGAACCAACCACACGCTTCCCACGGCGGGTTGGGCGCGCTCCCACAGCGGCGTGAACACCGACAGTTTCATGCGCAAAATAACCTATCAGGAGCTCTCGCGCGGAGGTCTCGAAGCTCTCTCCGCCGCGATCACCACGATGGCCGAAGCCGAAGGATTGGACGCACACTGCAACGCCGTTGCAGTGCGCTTGAATTGATAATGGATAATTGATAATGGATAATAAAATTATGCGATTAGTTCGCCCTAACATACTGAACCTCACACCATATTCGACGGCGCGAGACGAGTACAAGGGGCCGCTGGGCATTTTTCTCGACGCCAATGAGAATCCCTATCCCGACGGCGGAGTCGGCGATGGTTTCAACCGCTATCCCGACCCCGCGCAAAGGGAGATCAAGGGCCTGTTGGCCGGAATAAAGGACGTGGCGGCCGACCGTATCTTCGTCGGCAACGGCTCCGACGAGGCTATCGACCTCGCTTTCAGAGTGTTTTGCGAGCCTCGGGTGGATAACGCCGTGGCCATCGCCCCGAGTTACGGAATGTATCGCGTGGCGGCGGCGATAAACGACGTCGAGATGCGCGAGGTGCAGCTCCGGAACGATTTTTCGCTTGATACAGAGGCTGTTATGTCCGCGACGGACGACCATACGAAGCTGCTGTTCCTGTGTTCGCCCAACAACCCGAGCGGCAACCTTTTTCCGCGCACGCAGATAGTCGAACTGCTCGAAAAGTTCCCCGGAATGGTGATCCTCGACGAGGCTTACATCGACTTCGCGGAAGAGGGCGCGGGCTTTCTCGCCGAACTCGACCGTTACCCCAACCTCATTGTGTTGCAGACACTTTCCAAAGCGTGGGGCATGGCGGGACTGCGTCTGGGGCTGGCGTTCGGAGCGCGCGAGGTGATCGACATCTTCTCTCGCGTGAAGTATCCGTACAATGTGAGCGCGGCAGTTCAGCGCATCGTGGCCGAACGCCTGGGCGCTCCTGACAAAGTAGCCGCGCAGATCGCCGAGATCAAAGGTGAGCGCACACGGGTGATGACAGCACTCGCCGCCAGCGGCGCGATCGAAAAGGTGTTCCCGAGCGACGCCAATTTTGTGCTCGTCAGAACCGCGGGCGATGCTCGCGTGCTCTACGAAAAACTGATCGCCGAGGGAATGATCGTTCGCGACCGTTCGCGCATCCGCGGCTGCGAGGGCTGCCTGCGTATCACCATAGGCACGCCCGAAGAGAACGACAGGCTCATTGAGCAAGTTACGAATTACGAGTTACGAGTTACGAGTAAGTGATGAAAAAAGCATTATTCATAGACAGGGACGGGACATTGGTTGCCGAAACTCCCTCCGACGATATCCACATCGGATACGATCTGCACTTCCTGCCGGGCGTGATCTCGGGCATGAAGGCGCTCGCGGGTCTCGAGTACCAGCTTGTGTTGGCCTCGAACCAGGACGGGCTCGGCGGCCCCGGTTATCCCGAAGATATCTTCTGGGGGCCGCACCGGCTGATACTCGACGTGCTGGCGAGCGAGGGGGTGTTTTTCGACGACCAGCTTATCGACCCCACCATGCCCGAAGAGGGCGCGCCTACACGCAAGCCCGGGATCGGGATGTTCGGTAAATACCTCGGAGGGGATTACGACATGGCGGCAAGCTATGTGATCGGCGACCGCATCACCGACGTTATCCTCGCCCGCAACCTCGGGGCGCGCGCCATTCTGATCCGCCCGCGCGAGGAGGGAGCCCGGATGGTTGCCGACGCGGGGTTGCAGGATGTGTGCGCCCTCATAACGGAGGATTGGGCCGAGATCGCCGAATTTTTACGGCTCGGCGAGCGCACGGCGAGCGTCGAACGACGCACCGGAGAGACCGACATCACGGTCGAGGTCGATCTCGACGGCCGCGCGTTCCCCTCCTGTGGAGGGGTGGCGGCAGGAACTGCCGACGGGGTGGTTTGTTCGTCCATCGACACGGGGTTGAAGTTCCTCGACCACATGCTCGACCAGATCGTTCATCACGCGGGCGTCTCGCTTAATATCAAAGCAGTGGGCGATCTCGAAGTGGACGAACACCACACGGTGGAGGATGTGGCGATAACGCTCGGCGAGGCTATAATAAAAGCCTTGGGCGACCGGCGCGGCATCGAGCGGTACGGTTTCGCGCTGCCGATGGACGAGTCGCGCGCGATGGTGCTGATCGATCTCGGTGGGCGCATCGACTTCGAGTGGAGCGTGCGCTTCGAGCGCGAACGGGTCGGCGACGTTCCGACCGAAATGTTCGGCCACTTCTTCAAGAGCCTCGGAGCGGCTATGCGCTGCGGGCTGCACATAGCGGCACGCGGCGGCAACGACCACCACATAGCCGAAGCGATATTCAAAGCGTTCGCGCGTGCCCTGAAAGCCGCCGTCCGCCGCGATCCGTTAAACACAGAACTCCCTACGAGTAAGGGAGTTCTATAAATTAAGAATTAGGAATGATAGAGATAATCCCGGCCATCGATATTATCAACGGCGAGTGTGTACGGCTGACACAAGGCGATTATGGCCAAAAGAGCGTCTATTATAAAGACCCCGCCGATGCGGCCCAGCGGTACAAAGAGGCCGGACTGCACCGCCTGCATCTGGTAGACCTCGACGGCGCCAAAGCCTCCGAGCCGCGCAATCTGCGCGTGTTGGAGAACATCGTGCGCCGAACGGGGCTCGACGTACAGTACGGCGGCGGCATCAAGAGCGCGCAATCGCTCGGGCGGGTGTTCGACGCCGGGGCGCGGCGCGCGATAGTGGGCAGCCTCGCCGTCACGAAGCCCGAGCTTTTCGAGCGGTGGCTCGCGGAGTTCGGCCCCGAAAGGATCATCCTCGGCGCCGATGTGCGCGACGGACGGGTGGCGACGCACGGGTGGCTCGAGGAGTCGACCCTGGGCGCGGCCGACCTGATCGGACGCTTCGCGGCCGCGGGCCTCACCCAGGCCATCGTGACCGACATCTCGCGCGACGGAATGCTCACGGGGCCCTCTTTCGAGCTTTACACCGCGTTGCAGGAGGCATTCCCGGGGGTGGACATCACCGTGAGCGGCGGCATTTCGTCGATGGACGATATCACACGCCTCGACGCTCAGGGCGCCCGCAGCGTGATCGTCGGAAAAGCACTGTACGAAAACAAAATAACTTTAGAAGAACTGAAAATATGGCTGTAAAAAGAATCATCCCATGCCTCGACGTCTACGGAGGCAAAACGGTAAAAGGTGTAAATTTCGTCGACCTCAAGGAGGTGGGCGACGCCGTCGAACTCGGTAAAAAATACGCCTCGGAGGGGGCCGACGAATTGGTGTACCTCGACATCAGCGCCACCAACGAGGAACGGCGCACCTTTATCGACCTCGCCCGAAAACTCACCGCGGCGATCGACATTCCGCTGACGGTCGGAGGCGGCATCGCGAGCCTCGACGACGTGACCCGCCTTCTGGACGCGGGCGCCTCGCGAGTGTCCGTCAACAGCGCGGCGATCCGCACACCCGAACTCATCGACGAGATAGCCGCCAGGTACGGCACCGACGCCATCGTCGCCGCCATAGACGGCAAGCTGGCCGAAGACGGCACGTGGCGCGTGACCACCCACGGCGGCACGAAAATATCCGACAAAGAGCTCTTCGCCTGGGCACGCGAAGTCGAACAAAGGGGCGCGGGCCAGATACTTTTCACCTCTATGGAGCACGACGGCACGCGCAAAGGCTATCCGGTGGAGCTTTTCGCCGCCCTCGCCGATACAGTGTCGATACCCCTGATCGCCTCGGGCGGAGCGGGTTCGGTGGCCGACATAGTCGAAGTACTCACCAAAGGGCGCGCCGACGCAGCCCTCGCCGCCAGCATTTTCCACTATGGCGAAATTCCCATCCCCGTTCTTAAACGCCAGCTTCGCGACCTGGGCATAGAAGTAAAGATATGATAACTTTCGAACAACTCGATTCGGCGAAGAACGCCGACGGCCTGATACCGGCCATAGTGCAGGACGAGGGCACGTTGCAGGTGCTGATGCTGGGTTACATGAACCGCCAGGCGTATGAAAAGACCCTCGCCACGGGACGCGTGACCTTCTGGAGCCGCACCCGGCAGACCCTGTGGACGAAGGGCGAGACGAGCGGCAACTATCTCGAACTCGTGTCCGTGCACGCCGACTGCGACGCCGACACGCTACTCGTGAGGGCCATTCCCCACGGCCCCACCTGCCACACTGGCGTCCGCAATTGCTTCGGCACCGACGAAACCGAGGGCTTCGTGCGCTACCTCTCGCAGGTGGTCGCCCGCCGCCACGCCGAAATGCCCGAAGGATCGTACACCACCCGCCTCTTCACCAAAGGGGTCGACAAGATCGCTCAAAAGGTGGGCGAGGAGGCGGTGGAGACGGTGATCGAAGCCGTGGCTGGCCGACGCGACGGATTCCTGTACGAAGCCTCCGACCTGGTGTACCACCTGTCGGTGCTTATGGAGCAGATGGGTTGCACTCCCGCCGACATCGAGCGCGAACTCGCCGCACGGCATAAATGAGTTACGAGTTACGATGACTCGCAGAGAGCTTATCGACAACATTATTTCGGCTACGGAACCGATTTACGGCCCACGTGAGGCGGCGGCGATAGCGCGGCTCGTGGCCGAAAAGCGTTACGGCCTTTCGCGCACCGACGTCGCTTTGGATCCGCACAGAGAAGTTGAGCTAAAACCCGAGGATACTACCTCTTGTGATCCGTCGACTAAAGCCGACGGCAATGCCACTTTCAACTTTCAACTTTCAACTTTCAACTCTCTGCTCGCCGACCTCGCCGCCGCGCGTCCGGTGCAGTACATTCTCGGAACGGCCGATTTCGACGGCATGGAACTCGCCGTGGGCGAAGGTGTTTTGATCCCCCGTCCCGAAACCGAAGAACTCGTCCGTTGGATAATTACGAATTACGAATTACGAATTACGAATGGGCTACGCAAAAAGGAGAGACCGAATATACTCGATATCGGAACCGGAAGCGGAGCAATTGCCATCGCTCTGGCCAGGCGACTGCCCGGCGCGCATGTCGCGGCGATCGACATCTCGCCCGAGGCGTTGAAATTCGCACGCGCGAACAACGAAAAATACTCCGCCGGGGTCACTTTCCACGAAGCCGACATTCTCGGCTTTGAAAAATCCTCACTTTCAACTTTCAACTTTCCAAATCGAGCTCTGCTCGCTTGGCCCAGCCAAGAACTTTCAACTAATTTCGACGTTATCGTCTCCAACCCTCCGTACATCCCCGCGTCGGAGCGGGCGCAGATGGCGGCCAACGTTGCGGAATGGGAGCCGGAGACGGCTCTGTTCGTTCCCGACGACGATCCTCTCGTCTTCTACCGCGCCATAGCCCGGTTCGCCCGGAAGCGGCTCTCGCCCGGGGGCGCCCTTTGGTTCGAGATCCACGAAAGCGCGGCTTCGGAGGTAGTAGAACTGCTTGCCGCCGAGGGATTTAAAGAGATAGAACTGCGCGACGACATCAACGGTAAACCCCGAATGGTCAAATGTTCGGTAGATTCCTCGTCGGCTTTCAGGCTCGCTCGGAATGGCAATCAAAAATGTCATCCCGACGGAGCCGAAGGCGAAGAGGAATCTACGTTATAGTACTATGCAAACTGTAAAAAAACAAAAGACGCCGGAGCAAGCGCTGGCATCATTAATGCGGCTCTGTTCGCGAGCCGAGAAAAGTAGCGGCGACGCACGCCGGTTGATGCGCGGCTGGGGTGTTGCACCTTCCGACGCGGAGAAGGTTCTCGCCGAACTGATCGCTAAAAAGTTCATCGACGACGAGCGGTTCGCGGCGGCGTACACACGCGAGAAGGTGCGCACGAGCGGTTGGGGAGCGCACAAGATACGCGCGGCCCTCGCGGCGAAAGGCATCGAGAGAGAGACTGTCGCCGACGCACTGCGGGAACACCTCGACGCCGGGAGCCAAAGCGGCCGCCTCGAAAAGTATCTCGAACGGAGGCTCCCGCGCCTGAAAGCCGCCACGCCTTACGAACTGCGCTCCAAGTTGACACGTTACGGACTCTCGCTCGGCTACGATTACGAAACGGTCGCAGGTGCGGTCGAAAAGATATCTAAACATGAAAAATAGCAGAACCATCGCGCGGGTCGCATTTATATTATCAATTATCAATTATCCATTATCAATTATATCGGCGCAAAGTGCCAATCGATACCGCTCTCCGCTCGACATTCCGGTCTATCTGTCAGCCAACTTCGCCGAGATACGCACCAACCGTTTCCACACGGGCATCGACATAAAGACCCAAGGAGTGGTGGGTAAACCCGTTTTTGCCGTAGCCGACGGCCACATCGCGCGCGTGACGGTCGCTCCGAACGGCTACGGCCGCGCACTCTACATAGCCCATCCGGACGGTACGACCACCGTTTACTGCCACATGGACCGCTTCACGCCCGCCCTCGAAGAGTATCTGCGCTCCGAGCGTTACAGGCTGAAGCGCAGCGATCTGGACGCCTTTCCCGACGCTGGACGTTTCCCGGTCGAGCAGGGTGATCCGATAGGTTTCGCGGGTAACTCCGGCGCGTCGGGCGGGCCCCACCTTCATTTCGAGGTGCGCGAGACCGCATCGTCTCGCACGCTTAACGTCGCGGCGCGCGGATGGATCGCGACCGCCGAACCCGACCGTGTCCCGCCCCGCATCTCAAGGCTCTGGCACATCGACGTCGACACGGTTGCGGGCGTTCCGGTGCATTCACACCCACGCCCTTACGATGTGAGGGCCGAGGATAACGGCGTATATTCTCTCGTGCGCACCTCGCCCCTGAAAGCCGGCCCGGCAAGCTATTTCGTCGTCGAGGCTACCGACCGCCGCGGCGATGTGGCCAACACCTTCGGCATCTACCGCGCCAGCCTCAGCGTCGACGGCGACGAGCGGGTGCTCTTCGAGAAGGACGGAGTGCTGTTCGACGAGGTAAGGTACGCCTGCGCCTCGGTGCTTTACGATGTTCAGCGCCGGGCGCGCGGCGGCAACGAGGCCGTTATGCTTGCCACCAAGAGCGGCAACCGCCTCGAGATGTACAAAAAAGCCGTCGATCGCGGCGTTATAAGTTTCGGCGAAGGCCCCGGCACACCCAAAACGATAACCATCATAGTGGAGGACGACGCCGGGAATATCTCCACGCTGAGTTTCGCCGTGGAGCGCGACCCCGCACACACCGCCCCGCCCCGTCCCGAAGGACGCATCGCCACCGACCGCGCGGGGTTCGTACACGCCCCGGAGGGCATGGCCGTCTCTATCCCGAAAGGGGCGCTCTACGAGCCGATATTCTACACGCAAACGACGGTGGAGGTGCCCCTCGCCCCGCGCGCCGACAGCATCCGGCCCCTGTCGCCCCTCTACCGCACGGGCGACGGCACGTTGCCCCTGCACAGCGCGATGAGGATCGACATCACAGCCGATATTCCCGCCCCGTTGCGCCCCCGCGCTTCCCTTGCCCGGGTTTCGGATGACGGCAAGCTCGCCTACGCGGGCGGCAAATGGTCGAACGGTTCGGTGAACGGCACCTCGCGCGACTTCGGGACTTTTTGCGTCGTGGTCGACGACACTCCCCCCACGGTGAGCGCATCTTTCGCCGACGGCGCCGACCTTTCGAAGGCGTCGAGCGTCACCGTCACGGCCACGGACAACTTCTCGGGAATCAGCAGTTTCAGCGGAACTATCGACGGCGAGTGGATAATCTTCGAGCGTCAGGCGTCGCGCGGCCGGTTCATCCACCGGTTCGATGTCCAGCGGCTCGAGACGGGCCGCACCCACACCCTCGAATTCACCTGCCGCGACGGTGCGGGCAACTCCACGACATTTCGCAGAACATTCTCGAAATAAGCCCTAATAATACGGCTCGACAGCCCGAATCGACGGTTCGGCAAAATTAATATGCGGAACGAGGGGCTGATGACATTTCTTTGCGGTCGAACATCGACTGAAAATATCAACTTAAAAAACAAAGAAATGAAAACGGTATCTCTATTATTGACATTGGTGGGAACGCTTGGCGTCTGTCATGCACAAACCCCCGAGACCCTCCCCGCGATCGAACTCGACAAATCGTCGGCCCGGTCGTATCTGATGACCACCGACTGTTACGATTACAGCGTGACGGGAGAATTCCTGGGCAGCAAAACGAGGGTCACGGGAGAATTGACCTTCCGGAACGACTCCGTCCGGTGGCGCAATGTTTATGTTGCCCGCTCGCAATCGCCCGGCGACGATTTTCCGAAAGGTGAATATATCGGCTACATGCAAGATTTCAAATACAGGCAGGATATGGATATTCTGACCGGCGAGTTTTTCGCAAAGCAACTGCCGGAAGCGGATGTCCTGACAATGAACCTCGTGTGGGATGCGATGACCTTCGAGGGGATCGCCTATCAAAATTGGGATTCGCTGAAACTCAACGAGGAGTTCAGGGCCGGAAACCTGAATTCGGAGGTGGGTCTGGCTTACGGCACCTTCGAGAACAAAGATGCGAGGCTCTCGTGGATCGGCACCACCGAGATCGAAGGCGAGAGGTGTGCGATCATAAAATACTCTCTGATGAACAACCCCATTAATCTGCAATACGGCGACATGGCGATCCGTGGAAGAAGTCATTTCTGGGGTGAGGCGTATGTTTCGCTCTCCGACAAACAGATCGAATATGCGCATCTCACGGAGGATGTACTTGTCGGCGTGAACGGCAATATGCAATATACCGTCAGATATATTACCTTTGCAAAGGAATGAGTACAGGCAAAAAGAGAGCGGGCGTATCGATCGGGGCGGCAATATTCAGCATATTGTTCGCCCTCGTCTTTAATTGGCGTGTGACGGGCGATCCGCTCCGGTCGACGACCGTCACGTTGGCTGTCACCATACTGGCGCAAATCCTGGTCGGTCTCGCCGTGGGGAGGCGTTTTTTCGCACGGTTCGATACCATGCCGCCGGAACGGATCCGGAGATCGATCGCTGCCGGATTCGTGCTGTTCCTTGTGATAATTCTACTGATCTGCCTCCTGATCGCCGCTGCGTCGCTCTACATAGATCTGATTATCACCGGAACGGACACCTCCCGGTTTTTCGACATATTGTTTGGGAACGCCTATCCGACAGCCATAAAATACTATTTGGTCTTTGCGCTGCTGGCCTCGTCGTTCTTCTTTCACAATATCTGGCGCCGGACATCCGAGAAAGAACAGAAGTTGCTCGAAGAGAATCTCCGGTACAGGTACCGCGACCTCAAAGCGCAGGTCGATTCGCAAGTATACGACTCTCTTTCCCGGCAATCCCGACAGGGCTGTAAGGAGCGCTTTCTCGTAAAGGTCGGCGATCGCTACACGTCGGTTCAAACCTCCGACATACTCTATTTCTACATATGCGAGCGGGCCGTGTTCCTTGTGACGGGCTCGGGCAAAACCTATCCGGTGGACTATTCGTTGGATAAAATAGAGCAGACGGTCAACCCCGGGCTGTTTTTTCGTATAAACCGTAATTTTATCGTCAATTATTACGCCATACGCGACATGATCGCATGGTCGTCGAACAGAATAAAGATCGTTCTTGCCAATTACAACGAAAAAGAGGAGGTTCTGGTAAGCAGGGAACGGCTCCCGGAGTTCAAAAAATGGATGGACAGATAAGAGCTTTTTTATATCTTTGTGCTGTCATGAAGGTAACGGAAAACATATCGCTGCGGGAGTTCAACAGTTTCGGTGTCGAGGCACGGGCGGCGCGGCTCGTCGAATGGGAGCGTGACGGCGAATTGCGGGATATCGCTTTCGAGGGCCGATGGATGGCGCTCGGCGGCGGCAACAACATACTGTTCACCGAAGATTTCGACGGCACGCTCATACGTTTGGCGGCACGCGGGATAGAGATCACGGGCGAAGACTCCGAAACGATGTATGTTCGCGCCGAGGCGGGCGCCGGGTGGGACGACTTCACGGAGTGGTGCGTCGCGCGCGGAGTGTGGGGTGTCGAGAACCTGTCGGGCATTCCGGGCACGGTGGGCGCCGCCCCCATTCAGAATATCGGCGCGTATGGAGCCGAAGTGGGGGATGTTATAACATCGGTCGAGTGTTTCGCCGTCGATACCGGCACGAAGCTCACGCTTGCGGCGAAGCATTGCGGATTCGGATATCGCGACAGCGTTTTCAAGCGCGCGTTGCGTGGCAAGGTCATAATCACGGCGGTTAACTTCGCGTTGTCGAAGGAGCCGCGCCCCAACCTTCGTTACGCCGCTTTGGCCGAAAAGGTCGCCGCCTGTTCGGAAGAACCGACCCTCGAAGCAATAAGCCGCGCAGTTATAGAGATACGAAACAGTAAGTTGCCCGATCCGCGGGTGACGGGCAACGCGGGCAGTTTCTTTAAAAATCCGGTGGTTCCGACCTCCGTCGCCCACGAGATCGCCGCCCGTTATCCGGGAATGCCGCTCTACCCCGCCGCCGAAGAGGGCATGAGCAAACTGGCCGCGGGTTGGCTGATCGAACAGGCCGGATGGAAGGGCCGCAACGAGGGCCGTGTGGGTATCCACCCGCAACAAGCGTTAATAGTCATCAATCTGGGCGGCGCGACAGGCCGCGAGATAGTCGATTTCGCACGAACGGTGCAGGCCGACGTCCGTAAAAAATTCGGCGTCGATCTGGAAACCGAGGTTAATATCATCTGAGAATTTCGTAATTCGTAATTTTAAAATGCTGACAGACAGGCTCAAACAATACATCCGCGAAAACGGCCTTCTGGCCCCCGGCGACCGCGTGTTGCTCGCCGTGAGCGGCGGGGTCGACTCGATGGCGATGCTCTCTCTTTTTGCCGAAGCGCTTGCCGACGGAGGATGGCCCGTGGCTGTGGCCCACTGCAACTTCGGCCTTCGCGGCGAGGAGGGCGACGAAGACACCGAACTCGTCAAGGCCGAGGCGGCGCGCTATGGACTCACCTGCCATGTCAGGAATTTCGACACCCGCGCCGAGATGGAACGCACGGGCGAGAGTGTCCAAATGGCGGCGCGGCGGTTGCGTTACGACTGGTTCGGCCGGCTTTGCGCCGAACACGGTTACACGGTGGTCGCCATAGCCCATCAGGCCGACGACTCGGTGGAGACCTTCTTCATCAATCTGTTCCGGGGCACGGGCCTTCGCGGGCTGACGGGCATCAATCCCGTGAACGGGCGTGTGGTGCGGCCCTTGCTCTTCGCAACCCGCAAAGAGATAGCCGAATACGCACACGTGAACGGGATCGCCTATCGCGAGGATTCGTCCAACCGTTCGACAAAATATCTGCGCAACAAAATACGTCTGGGCCTCATACCGCGCCTCAGGGAGATCAATCCGCGCTTCGGCGAGACGATGCGCCGAAACGTCGACCGGCTCACCCAGACCCAAGGGTTCATCGACGCCTCGATAGCCCGGATCCGCGCCGAAGTGGTGCGGCAGGAGGGTCTGGCGGCGATGATCGAGGTGGAACGCATAGACCGGGCGTTCCCGGTCGGTTTCGTGATCTATGAATTGCTGAGCTCGGGATGGGGCTTCAAGGGCGACGCGATCGACGGGATCACGGCGGCCTTGGAGCGCGGCGACTCGGGACGCAGGTTCTACTCGCGCGACCATGTGGCTTTCACCGACCGCGGCCGCATACTCGTCGAGCCGATCGGGGCCGACGACCCGTGCGAGGTGACGATAGACGAAACCGCGACGAAGATCTACGCCGGCAACTCGGTCTATTTTTTGCAGCGCATCGACGTGGATCAGGTTGAAACCCTCGCCGTTAACGAAAACACCGCCCTCATCGACGCCGACCGCCTCTCGTGGCCGCTGACGCTGAGACGCTGGCGGGAGGGCGACCGCTTCGCGCCGCTGGGAATGACAGGCTCAAAGAAAGTGAGCGACTATCTGATCGACGCAAAGGTTTCGTTGCCCGAAAAGGGGCGGCAGTTCGTGCTCGTGAACGGCGTGGGTGGTGCGAGCGGCACGGGAGATCAGTTGGACGGCGAAATTGTCTGGCTCACCGGCCGCCGTCCCGACGACCGCTTCAAGATCACCCCCGCAACCGAAAACGTTTTGAAAATAACCAAAGAGATAATCTAAAAATATCTTACACATGTTTGTTAACAACACATCTGCAAACGTCCGGTATAAGGCAAAACATGCGACGTTGCCTCCCAAAGAGGTTAACACCTGCCATCCGCAATTCATTGTTGGGGATTCTTTGGATGTATTAAAACATATGCCGGACAAAAGCATTGATTGTTGTATGACAAGTCCGCCTTATTGGGGGCAACGTTGCTACGAGAACGGAGGTATTGGTTTGGAAAAAAGGCCCGATGATTATATTTACAATTTATTGGATATTACAAAACAAATTCATAGAATCCTAAAAGACACAGGATCGCTGTGGCTTAATCTCGGTGATTCGTATCGAAATAAATCCTTACAAGGTGTCCCATGGCGAGTAGCAATCAAAATGATGGATGAGCAAGGGTGGTTATTGCGCAATGATGTCGTATGGAATAAGCACAAAGGAGCCATGGATAGCTCCTCCGACAAACTGCGTAATATACATGAAATGATTTTTCATTTTGTGAAATCAGAATCATACTATTATAATGATGAAGCAATCCGACTGAATCCGCAATCAAGTATTGTAAAGAACGGTGCCGTCGTGTCTGCCACCGGAGTTTCCGGAATAAGATACAAAAGGCAGATCGAGTTATCCACGTCTCTTTCGGAACAAGAAAAAAAATCGGCAATGAATGATTTACAACATATCCTCGGAAGGGTTGAACGCGGCGACATTCCCGATTTTAGAATGATAATACGTAATCAACAACGGGCAACTCATTCCGATTCTGAACGAGTATCAGGCAGGGCGAAAGAGTTAAAAGAGAAAGGATACTATTTTTTGCTATATAGTAAAAATGGTTCTTTACCCACGGATGTGTGGGATATTTTGCCGGAGGATTCTCAAAACAGGGAAAAACACTATGCCGTTTATCCCGAGGACCTTTGCAGAGTTCCTGTTTTGGCAACTTGTCCTCCCGAAGGTATTGTCCTTGATCCATTTTGCGGATCGGGAACTACAAATAAAGTCGCATACGACTTGCATCGAAGATCAATTGGTATCGATATATCGGAAGAGTATATCAATCTTGCCAAACAGCGAGTCGCTCAGATGAATTTAAGCCTTTTTTGAGAATATGGATAAGCAAAAAATAGTAGAACTGTTCGGCATCAATACGCACTCTGAAAATACACAATGGAAGAGTGTTGTTATTCAACAACAATGCCCGTTCATAAAAAAGAAATGTGTCAAAATAAGAAAAAGTGAGCCCTCCGTCTCTATTGGAACCTGTGCGGTGGTCTATGGAAAAAGTGAGTCAAATATTATCATATGCCCTCATCGTCTGATCGAGAATAATCAAATATTTCTGGACTGTATTCATCTGTTGTCATTACACGAGCCTGGTAATGAATTGCATATCATAGCCGAAATAACTATCCCCGGAGGAAGTGTCGATTACGTGCTTGTTTCTGCCAAAGACGGTAAAGTAAAAGACTTCGTTGTATTGAACTGCAAACATTGGATACTACCGGCTCCGTATGGGAAAGCAGATTGTCTTTTATGGAATCTAAAGGGATTAAATGCCTTCCATATAATGACGGTAAAACTTTCGGAATGAATTGGAAAATGACTGCAAAAACGATCTTGATGCAAATGCACCATAAAGTGACAACCTTTGAAAATCTGAATAAGCATATCGTATTGGTAATGCAAAATTGTCTGATGGATTATATGAAAAAAGAATTTTCCTTCGGACATATATCATCAACGCCGAGACTTGGTGATTCATGCCATTTTCACGGCTATAATTTGATTGCCGATAACTCACAATATCACTTATCTTTGTCAGAACGGGCAAGTACAGATGCTGATGGAATCGCAAAATGTTTGGGTCTTAAAGCGGAAGCTAATGTAGAGTTGGAAGATATACTACAAAAATTGAGCTATAAGATATCCGCAAATACACTGTTGAGATTATAGCAGATCATGGCGAAAAGTACCGTAAAATTCCGCGACAGCGTCGCAGCGTTCGAGACGATCTCGAAAGATATCGCCGCAGGCCGGTTCGCGCCCATATATCTGCTTATGGGCGAGGAGGACTGGTTCATCGACCAGTTGGCCGACAGTCTGGCCGAGCACACTCTCGACGAGGCCGAGAGGGCGTTCAACCTCACCGTCGTCTACGGCAAGGACGCCTCGGTGGGGGCCATCGTCAACACCGCGCGCCAGATGCCGATGCTGGGATCGCGGCAGGTGGTGATAGTGCGCGAGGCCCAAAGCCTGCGCAAGATCGACGAACTGCAACTTTACACTTCAAACCCCTCGCCTTCAACTATTTTAGTACTCTGCCACAAGGAGAAGAACCTCGACAAACGCACCCAGCTCTACAAACACTCCGCCGCGAAAGGGGTGGTTTTCGAGTCGGTGCGTCCGCGCGACTATGAGATCCGTGAGTGGCTGGGACAGTTCGTCGCCCGGCGCGGCCTGAAAGCCGACCCGAAGGCGCTCGAAATGCTGGTCGAACACCTCGGGATGGAGATATCCAAGATATCGAACGAGCTTTCCAAACTGTTACTGTCGCTGCCCGAGGGAACTACGCGCCTCACCCCCGACGCGGTGGAACAGGGCACCGGTTTCAGCCGCGATTTCAACAACTTCGAACTTTGCAAGGCGGTGACGGCGCGCTCCGAGGCACGGGCCATGACCATTGCCGACAACTTCGCGCGCAACCCAAAGGAACATCCACTCATAGTGACCATCATGTCGCTTTTCGGGCAGTTTCGCCAAATTTTCATCTACAATTATCTCGTGTGGCAGTCGCGGCGGCAGGGGACGGCAATGCCTTCGGACGTCGAGCTTGCGGGCCATTTGCGCGTGCCGGGGCCGTGGTTCGTGGGCGAAGTGAGGCAGGCTTCGGCCCAGTGGCCCAACAAGATAACTTTCAAGGTGTTGGGCCTGTTGCGCGAGTACGACGCCAAGAGCAAGGGTATGGATTCGGGCGGAATGTCCGACGGCGAACTGCTACGCGAACTGCTGCTTAAGATATTTATGACGCGATGACGGGGGGAGTGGCAGAACATTTTGTCTATCAGCGCATTCACACGCTCGGCGGCAAGGCGTTCCATCTGGCGGAACATCTGAGGATAGCCTCGCGTGCCTTCGAGCACATTTACGGTTATATGCCCGGGCTCGAAGAGCGCGCCATCGCCTCCATGATAGCCGACACCCTTCGTTTGGCTCGTGTCGGCTCACGAACCGGGGCGGTCGTGATGCTCTGTTTTATGCCGACAGAGGAGAATAACTTCGGAATTTCATGTGAATTCGAGCGTAGGTTGCTGGAGGCGGGATATGCGCACTCCGCCCTGCGTCCACGCGCTGTTACTTACGAATATTCGATACCTTTTCCGGCTTTTCCGACGGGTTTCCAACTCTCGGCCCAGGCGCTTTTCGATACTCTGGCTCTCGGTACGCACGGCGCGACGCGTTCCGTCAGGCGCGAAGGGCAATCGCTGCTTTCGTGCGGCGACGCACCGCTTTTCGGGATTCGGGGAAGGGTGCTTTTCACTCCGCCGCTCACCGAGGGGGCGATGAACAGCGTCGAGCGTGAACTTGTGATCGAGGCGGCATCGGCGGCGCGCCTCAGCGTGCGAGAGGAGCCGATCTCCCACCCGGAATTGAAGAGTTTCGACGAACTGTTCTTCGCCGACGCGGCGGGCATAACCTCTCTGAGCGAGTGCGACGGCGCCAAATTCATGAGCCTCGCCACCCCGCGCCTCGCCGCCGCGTTAAAATAATCTGAGTTCGGGATAAGGGAAATATATTATTTATTGTATTTTAGATCGTTATTCTAATTTTCTTTATCCCGAACTCACGTTAAAAATAAGAGTTCGTTTGAAAATATCTGCTAACCGATAAACCGCACTTGTTTTATGGCGTCGGCAAAATTGTATAATCCCTGTTGGATTTTATGTATTGTTTCGGGCTTGGGCTTCCGTTCTCCCGAAGCATAATGCCACAACTGTTTTTGATTTATGCCTGTAATTGCTTCGAGTCCCGGTTTCGACAGCATTTTGGCAAAAAGATCGAGAAAGGAGGCCACGTCATAATAGAACTCGAATGATACCTCGGCAACTTCCTTTCCCTCGGTTGCCATCATCTCGCGAGCTTCATCATAAGAGGCGTAAAAATCCTCCACAGCCGCCTCTGCCGTATCACCGAATCCCAAAATACCGTAGCCCGGAAGTTCATAATCGGTAAAGACATTGTATTTGCCGTCTCCACCATGTTCGATCGTTGCTTTTATTTTTGTTTCCATATTTTATTTCTATCGTTTGTTTCATTCTTTGTCGAGATTAGAGTTTAACTCCCGACAATTTCTCGATTTTACCTTTTGTTCCGTTCGGTAATTCGTGAGTTCCGTGTCGCGGAACCGGAAAACACTTCTCTGTAAGTGGGCTGTACCACCAGTCGTGATTACCTTTGTGACTGACCAAATAGCATCCTTGCTTCTTTAGTTTCGCCGTAGCTTCACTCGTTTTCATATTACATTAAAGAGCCTTCGTAGATTGACTTTGCCACAAAGATAACTATTTAGTTATCATAATCCAAATTTTCCGGCAGGTATTTTCAATTCATAAGACATTCTGCGCACCTCGGCGGCCATTGCGAGATAGTTTCCGCCGCCGGTCGCCTCGCGCAACTGTTCGACGGTCACCGGTTTCCCGAAGATCAGGCGGAAATGCTGCCCCTTTTGGCGGAACATCTCGTCGGGCAGGAATATCTGCTCGACATTGACCTTGACGCCGAGCCTTTTACGCCACCGCGCCCAGCGATAGAAACGTTTCGAGAGCCTCCCTTCCACATACACGGGTACAATGAGCCGGTCTGTCTGCACGGCGCGTTTCACGAAATTGGGCCGCCACTCGAGATCGGCCACCTCGCCGTCCGCACCGCAACGCGAACAGAGCCCCGCCGGAAATGTCAGCACGGGCGCCGGCCCGGAGAAAGCCTCGTTGAAGGCCACAGCGTTCGCTCCCCGCTGCGCACCGCTCTTGTTGACGGGCACGAAGATCGCCTTCAGCGGATCGAGATACATCAGTATATCGTTGACTATCACCCTCACATCGCCGAAATACGACCCGATGCGCTCGGCCAGCATCATGCCGTCCATGCCGCCGAACGGATGGTTCGAGGCGAAGATATAGCGCCCGTCTCGGGGCAGGGCGTCGAGCCCGACGGCCTCGTATGAAACCCCCACATATTCGAAAAACCCGCGTATGAACTCCATCGGATCACCCGTGTCGTAGTTCGCCAGAACGTGGTTGATCTCATCTTCGTGGATGGTTCGGGAGAGTCGGCGGGTCACCCCGCCGGGTATCCAGCGGGCGAGCCGCGGGGCCTTGGCGCGCAGTACGCCTGCGACAGATATTTCGGTCATGACAAAAAGTTATCAACAATGCCTGCAAAGATAAGAATTGTCATCGTTTTTTGGTATCTTTACACCAAATTTTTATTCCAATAACGACCTCCGTTTTGACCAACACATACCATACCCCGGTACTCCTGGCCGAATCGCTCGAACTGCTTGACATTCGGCCCGATGGAGTTTACGCCGACCTCACTTTCGGGGGCGGCGGACACTCCGCCGCCATTTTGGAAAGGCTCTCCGAGCGGGGACGGCTTTTTGGTTTCGATCAGGATGGGGACGCGAAGGCTAATTACGAGTTACGAGTTACGAGTTACGAATTGGCTAACGCGACACAATCTAACGCAACACAGGCTAACGCAACGCGTAAATTCCATTTTGTAGAGGGCAACTTCAGATTTATGAGAGGTTTGTTGCGAGACAGAGGAGTGACGGAGGTAGACGGGATATTGGCAGATCTGGGAGTTTCGTCGCACCATTTCGACGCGGCGGAGAGGGGGTTTTCGTTCCGGGCCGACGCGCCGCTCGATATGCGCATGAACCGCGGCGGTAAACTTACGGCCGCGCAGGTGGTGAACAGTTATGAAACAGCGCGCCTGATAGCCATTTTTCGCGACTACGGCGAACTCGACGGCGCGCACCGCATAGCGGGACGCATTGTCGAAGCGCGCCGCGGGGCTCCGATCCAAACCACCGGCGAACTTGTCGAGGCGGTAAGGCCGCTCGTTCCGCGCAGCGACGAGAATCGCTGGCTCTCGAAACTGTTCCAGGCCCTGAGAATCGAGGTCAACGGCGAAATGGAGGCGCTCAAAATGGCTCTCGAACAGAGCCTCAAAGTATTGAAGCCGGGCGGACGCTTAGTTGTCATTTCATACCATTCGCTCGAAGACCGACTTGTGAAGAACTTTATGCGGTCGGGCAATTTCGAAGGCCGTGCCGAGAAAGATTTCTACGGCCGCGCGCAAACCCCTTTCGAGGTGATAACCCGCAAGGCGATAACGCCGACCGCCGAAGAGATCGCCCAAAACCCCCGCAGCCGTTCGGCGAAACTACGCTGCGCCGAGAAAATATAAAAATGAGTTACAGGGGAGCAATACTGTTTTTGTCAGCGTGGTGCAGATGTCGCGCTGACCGCCGGTGGCGGGGCGAGGATAGTACCCGGCGTACAGCCGAGCTCCGCCGCCAAGGAAGCGCGGCAGATGCGCCGCGATCACAAAAACCGAAATGGAGCGAGTAGAATACGATCCCGAGATAGACCCTTCGATCCGCGAGGCGAGGGAGGCGGCCGAGAGAGAACGTGAACTTTCGGCGCGCATCCGTCTTGAGATCGAGCGCTATGTGGCGGACAACGATCTCGTTCCGCGCGCCGAGGCGCGAAAAACTACCCCGATACCGCCGCCCTGGGAGACGGAGCCCGATACGGACGACACCTCCGAGGCACGCCCGAAAACGAAACGGCAGGCAAAAAAGGAGGCACAACGGGCAAAGGACGAGGCGAAAGAGGTTGCACGTGAAGCCCGGCGCCGACAACGGGCCGCAACCGCCGCCAGTCGCCGCAAGGCCGTCACGTCGGTCTTCACCGGTAGCATCCTCGGAGGTGAATGGATGCGCAGGATGCGTTTCTACCTGTTGGGAATAGCGGTGATACTGGCGCTCTACATCGCCTGCAATTTCCAAGTCCAGAACCTTCACCTCCGCCGCCAGCGGCTCGAAAGGGAGGTTCGCGAACTCGGCATCGAGGCGGTGGAACGCACCGCCGAGAGGGTCAGGCAGACACGCCGGAGCGCCATCGTCGAACGCCTGAGGGCCAAAGAGATACCTTTGGAGGAGTTCCCCCACCCCGTAAAACGTATCGAGAGATGAGGAAAAAGGAGCCTAACATAAAACGGGAAATCACCCTGCGCGTAAACCTGCTTTACGTGCTGTTCCTCGTGTTGGGCATCTGCATTTTCGGACGCATACTCTGGTTGCAATACGGCCCCCACGGCCCCGAGCTTAGGAAAAAAGCCGAGGAGAGGGCCTTTTTCATGGAGCGGATCGACGGCAAACGGGGCGAGATACTCGCCGCCGACGGTAGCCTGCTCGCCACTTCGATCCTGATGTACTATCTGGGCATGGACTTCGGGGTCGATTCGCTGACTTCGAAGCGTTTCAACGCCGGGGTCGACGGCCTTGCCGACAGCCTTTCGCACCTTTTCGGCGACATGTCGAAGGCGGGCTACAAAGCGTTGCTCACCGGCGGTTTCAATCGCGAGAAGAGAGGATACCGCCGCCTGAACCGCAGGCTCATTTCCTACGACGAATTGCAGCGGGCGCGCACCTTTCCGCTGTTGAAGGAGATCCCGGGTTACGGCGGCATCTCCGTCGAACGGGTCTATTCGCGCCAGCATCCTTTCGGCCGCCTGGCGGAAAGGACGCTCGGAACAACGGCGTCGGTCTACGATACTCTGGTAGTTCCCGACAGCGATTCGACCCGCCGCCGCGTGCAGCGAATGCTCACCGAGCGCGGACGTTACGGCATAGAATACTCGTTCAACGAATACCTGAAGGGAGGCGCCGGATGGCAGATGATGCAGAGGCAGTCGGAGCGTTATTCGACCCCCGTCGAGAGTCCTCTGAACGTCCCCACGGTCGACGGACGCAGCGTGGTCACGACTTTGGACATGGATTTTCAGGACGTCGCCTCGTCGATGCTCGAGCATCAGTTGGTGAAAGAGGGCGCGCTCAGGGGAAGCGTCGTGTTGATGGAGGTGGCCTCGGGCGACATCAAGGCCATTGCCAATCTCGAGAACGTGAACGGCACCTGCTTCGAGAACTTCAACTATGCGATCGCCGGTCGATACGAACCGGGATCGACCTTCAAGCTGGCTTCGCTACTGGCGCTGTTGGACGACGGCATGACGCTCGACACCCCGATCGACGTGGGCGGCGGCACGGTCACACTCAGGGGAGCAAAACACACCGACGACCATCGCCCCGAAACCACCACGCTCCCGCTGCGCAGAGTGTTCGAAACGTCGTCGAACGTGGGTTTCGTGCTGGCGATCGAACAGCAATTCCACTCGCGCGGACGCGACAGGGAATTTGTCGACTATCTGGCGGGGCTGGGTTTCTCCGAACCTATGGGTACCCGCATGTCGGGAGAGGCCGTGCCGATGTTCCACCGTCCGCCCGCCGACGGAGCGGCCACAAGTAAAGAGTGGAGCACCGTTTCGGCCAACTACCTCGCCTACGGTTACGGTATCGAGATCAGTCCCCTGCACACGCTGGCGCTCTACAACGCCGTGGCGGCCGGAGGAAAGATGGTTCGCCCGCGCCTGGTGAGCGAACTGCGGGGGACGGATGGCGTCACGACATTTCCCACCGAAGTTATAAATCCGGCCATTGCCTCGCCCCGCACCATCGACGCACTCCGCAAGAGCCTCGAAGGGGTCGTCGAGGAGGGAACGGCAAGGGCGCTGCAAAACCCGTGGTACAGAGTGGCGGCCAAGACCGGTACAGCGCAGCAGGGCAGTTACGGCGGCGGTCTGGGCCAGGTCTATCTCGCCACGATGGTGGGTTATTTTCCCGCCGACAACCCAAAGTACAGCTGCATAGTGTCGATCTGGACGAGGCGCGGATCGTGGAGCGACACCTACTATGGAGCGGCTCTCGCGGGCCCCGTTTTCAAGGCCGTGGCCGACCGGGTCTTCGTCTCCCGGTGGGATCTTCAACCGGCCGTGGGCGACACCTTGCAGAGAGCGGCCGTGCCGCCCCGCGTGAAAGGCGGCCCCGACAGGGATGTCCGCCGGACGGCCAGAGAGTTGGGCATAAGTATTGCGGACGAAGGGCTGCGGCGGGAGTGGGTTTCGACCGCCTGGGTTGCCGACTCGACCTCGATCGCAGCCTCGCGCCTGGAAGTTGCGCCGGGAACTGTTCCCCCGGTGGTGGGAATGGGACTTAAAGACGCCCTTTACGCCATCGAGAGCCGCGGCCTCAGGGTCGATTTCACGGGCAAGGGCCGCGTGGTGGCGCAACATCCCGCCCCCGGAGCGACGGTGCGCGCGGGAGCAACGATAACGATAACGCTTAAATAGTTATGACACTAAGAGAGATACTCAAAGAGATCGAAGTTCGGGAGTTGGTCGGTTCCGACGGTGTGGAGGTGGGTTCGCTGACGCTCGATTCGAGGAGCGCCGAGCCGGGGTCGCTCTTTTTCGCGATCAAGGGCGGCGAGATCGACGGCCACGATTTTATCCCCCGGGCTATCGAGCGCGGCGCGGTGGCTGTTGTCTGCGAGCGACTGCCCGCGGATAATTACGAATTACGAGTTGCGAATTACCAAAATGGGCGGCACGCTCCCACCTTCGTTGTGGTTGAGGATTCCCACCGGGCGATGGGCGAAGCGGCCTCGGCCTTCAACCACCACCCCAGCCGCCGCCTGAAGTTGGTGGGTGTGACGGGCACCAACGGCAAGACGACCACCGCAACGGTGCTGTGCGACGCCATGCGCGCTCTGGGACACGGCGCGGGACTGATCTCAACGGTCGCTCACCGCAGAGGCGACACCACCCACCCCTCGACCCACACCACGCCGGACCCGCTGAGACTCAATGCCATGCTCGCGGCGATGGTCGAGCGCGGTTGCGAATATTGCTTCATGGAGGTCTCCTCGCACGCAATAGTCCAGGAACGCATCGCGGGCCTGCGGTTCGCGGGTGCGGCGTTCAGCAACATCACCCACGAACACCTCGACTATCACGGCACCTTCGCCGCCTACATTGCCGCCAAGAAACGGTTTTTCGACGATCTGCCGCCCACCGCTTTCGCCGTCACCAACATCGACGACCGCAACGGCCGCGTGATGGTACAGAACACAAAGGCCAAGGTAAAGACCGTCTCCCTGCGCTCTCCGGCCGATTACCGCTGCAAGATCATCGAGCAGCATATCGACGGAATGTTGCTCTCGATGGACGACGTGGAACTGTGGGTGGGCTTCATAGGCCGCTTCAACGCCTACAACCTCGTGACGGTCTACGCCATACTGCGCGAGTTGGGGATCGGGAAAGACGAGGCGTTGAGAATTATAAGCGGCCTGAAGCCCGTGAGCGGCCGCTTCGAGACGATCCGTTCGGCCAAAGGTATCACGGCGATAGTCGACTACGCCCACACTCCCGACGCGCTGCAAAACGCCCTCGACACCATCGCCGAGATACGCCGCCCCGGGCAAAGGCTCTTTACGGTTGTGGGTTGCGGCGGCGAAAGGGACACCGCCAAGCGTCCGGTGATGGCGCGCATCGCGGCGGAATGCAGCGACTTTGTGCTTCTCACCTCCGACAATCCGCGCTCCGAGGACGCGGCCGACATTCTCGCCCAGATGCGGACGGGGCTGGAGCCTTCGCACCGTGCGCTGGGCATTATAGACCGGCGGGAGGCGATATCGACGGCGGTGGCGATGGCTTCCCCGGGCGACATTATCCTCGTCGCGGGCAAGGGCCACGAAACATACCAGATAATCGGCGCCGAAAAGCGGCACTTCGACGACCGCGAGGAGGTGCGCAAGGCATTCACAAATTTCGACGTATAAATAAATTAGATAATTTGATGATTTGATAATTTGATGATGGGCTACGCGCAAAAAAAGCAATTATCAAATTACCAAATTATCAAATTACCAAATTAAGAATATGCTATACAGTTTAGGAAAATATCTCGTAGGTTTGGATGTTCCCGGCGCGGGAATGATGCAGTATCTGTCGTTCCGCGCGGCGGCGGCGATAATCATAGCTCTGGTGATAGCCATGATCTTCGGAGGCGGGATCATCCGCTTTTTGAAGCGGCGCCAGATCGGCGAGGAGGTTCGCGACCTGGGATTGGACGGACAGACGCAAAAGCGTGGTACGCCCACTATGGGAGGGCTTATCATTCTGGCGGCGATCCTTGCCCCGATGGTGCTTGTGGCGGACTTGGGCAATGTCTACACGGTGTTGATGATCGTCTCCACCGTGTGGCTGGGATTGATAGGTTTCGCCGACGACTATATCAAGGTGTTCCGCAAGAACAAGGCGGGTCTTCACGGATGGTTCAAGATCGTGGGACAGGTGGGCCTCGGGATCATAGTGGGTACGGCGATGTGGCTCTCGCCGCAGATCGCCGTTCGCGAGGTGGTTTCGCCGCCGTCGGACGAGGTGGTGCTGTTTTCGGGTGAAAGGGCGCTTCAGAGCGGCGCGGCGGAGAAAACCACAAAAACCACCGTGCCGTTCGTCAAGGACATAGAACTCGATTACGGCGTTTTCACGGGCGAAAAAGGCAACAACGGCCCCGTGACGTGGATACTCTACATTCTCGTCGCCATTCTTATAATCACGGGCGTATCCAACGCCGCCAACCTCACCGACGGTCTCGACGGCCTCAACACGGGGGTCGCGATTCCGGTGGTTGTGGTGCTTGGGGTGTTCGCCTACCTGTCGGGCAACATAATCTACGCCGACTATCTGGGCATCATGTACATACCCGGCACGGGCGAACTGCTGATCTTCGCGGCGGCGATGGCGGGAGCTTTGATCGGCTTCATGTGGTACAACGGCTATCCGGCGCAGGTGTTCATGGGCGACACGGGTTCGCTGGCCATCGGGGGCGTGATCGCGGTGATGGCGCTGCTGATCCGCAAGGAGTTGTTGCTGCCGGTGATGTGCGGGGTGTATGTCGTGGAGGCGGCCTCGGTGATAATCCAACGCACCTGGTTCAAGATCACCAAAAAGCGTTACGGCGAGGGACGCCGCGTGTTCCTGATGTCGCCCATCCACCACCATTACCAGAAAAAGGGTTACCACGAGAGCAAGATAGTCATCCGTTTCGTCATCGTATCCATACTGTTGGCCGCGATAACGCTAACGACACTAAAAGTGAGATAATTTGAAAATGAAAAAAATAGTCATACTTGGGGGTGGGATCAGTGGATACGGCTCGGCTATTCTTGCGAAAAAACAGGGATTCGAGGTGTTTCTGAGCGACTCGGGAAGCATCGAACCGCAATACAAAGCGTTGCTCGACGAGTGGGAAGTGCCTTATGAACAAGGGCGCCACACCGAGGATCGCATCCTGCAGGCCGACGAGGTGATAAAATCACCCGGCATTCCCGACAAAGCGCCGATAGTGAAAGCCGCCGTCGCACACGGTATCCCCGTCATATCCGAAATAGAATTCGCAGGACGTTACACGGGCTCCGCGCGCACGATCTGCATCACGGGTACCAACGGCAAGACCACCACCACGACCCTCGCGTATGAAATGCTTCGCGACGCGGGATTCGACGTCGGCCTCGGGGGCAACATCGGCGAGAGTTTCGCATATCAGGTCGCCACCGCGCCCCGCGAGTGGTATGTGTTGGAACTCAGCAGTTTTCAACTCGACGGCATGAGGGATTTCCGCGCCGACATAGCCGTTCTGATGAACATCACCCCCGACCATCTCGACCGCTACAACTACTCGGCGGAACTTTACGCCGCCAGCAAGATGGGCATAGTGCGCAATCAGGGGCCAAGGGATTTTTTCATCTACTGCGCCGACGACCCCGTGACGATAGAGATGGTCTCCGGGCAACCCCTTCCGATGCGTACCCTGCCGTTCTCCGTCAGACACATTCCCACACAGGGGGCGCGGCTCGACGGCGGCATGATCCGGGCGAAGGTCGGCACACGGACATTGAGGATCAACCCGGCGAACATGCGCCTCCGGGGTATTCACAACACATACAATGTGATGGCGGCCTCGCTTGCGGCCCTTGCGGCGGGAGTGAAGCCCGAGAGCATAGCCCGCACGGTCGAGAACTTCCGGGGCATCGAGCACCGTCTGCAATCCCTCGGCGAGAGGGGCGGCGTGGAGTGGATCAACGACTCTAAGGCCACCAACGTCGACGCCGTTTGGTACGCTCTGGAAAGCATGACGCGCCCCGTGGTGTGGATCGCGGGAGGTACCGACAAGGGCAACGATTACGAGCCCCTGTACCCTTTCACACCCAAGATAAAGGCGCTCGTGTGTATGGGAGTGAACAACGAAAAATTGGTGAAGGCTTTCCGCGGCCGCATCGACGAGATACACAGCACGGGCAGCCTCGACGACGCCATGTGCCGCGCGCAAAAGCTGGCCGCTCCGGGCGATGTGGTGCTCCTGTCGCCCGCCTGCGCGAGTTTCGACCTCTTCGAAAACTATGAGCACAGGGGTAATCTTTTTCGACAATGGGTCGAAAAAGAAATTACGAATTACGAATTACGAATTACGAATGGAGAGCGCGACGACAAATAACAGGCGAACTTTGAGGCCGGGCGGCGACGTGGTACTGTGGATCATTGCGGTGATCCTCGCGGTGGTGTCGGTACTCGTAGTCTATTCGTCGACGGGAGTGGAGGCGCTCGGCGAGGGCGGCAACCACATCAGGGTGCTGGTTCGCCAACTCGGCATAGTGACCATGGGCCTCGTGGTGGTCTACCTCGTCCACAAGGTGAACTATCAGTTCTACGGACGCATCGTGTGGCTCCTCTACGGGATCGCGCTGGCTTTCACGGTGCTTGTCTATTTCATCGGCGAGGTGAATCCCGCGGCTCCCGACGCACCGCGCTGGATCCGGATTCCGATCGTCAATATGACGTTCCAGCCGTCGGACTTCCTGAAAGTGGCGACGGTGATGGTACTCGCGCGCGAACTCGCACGCCGCCAGCGCACCATCGACCGGCAACCCGTGCTTCCACCGTTCAGCGCCCGCGGCTGGAGGGAGGACGGCGGCGGAAAGATATTGCGCGAGAATTCTCTGCCGATACTGCTACCGATCCTCACCTCGTGCGCCGTGATCTTCCCGTCGAACCTTTCGACCGCCCTGATACTGTTCGCGACCTGTTTCGTGATGCTCTTCATAGGGCGCGTTCGCTTGCGCGATCTGGGAAAATTCCTATTCGTGATGATAGTCGCGGGTCTGCTGGTTGCCGGTACGGCTTTTGTGGCAAACAGCGTGATGGGCGGCCGGAACGAGGGAGGAGAGGTGTTGGCGAGATCCGGAACATGGAGTTCGCGCCTCGAAAAGTTCTTCGGCGGCGAGAAGAGCTATCAGGTCGAACAGGCCGAAATAGCGATCGCGGTGGGAGGCCTCACGGGCCGCGGCCCGGGCGACAGCACCCAGCGCTCGATCCTTCCGGAGGCCGAAAGCGACTATGCGTTCGCATTCGTGATCGAAGAGTACGGCTCGCTCGTGGGCGGTCTTGTGGTGTTGCTTCTCTATTTGTGGGTATTTTTCCGGGGGATCGTCATATTCCGCAGGTGCGGCACGGCGTTCCCGAGCCTGTTGGTGTTGGGACTGGCGCTTCTCATCACCCTTCAGGCGATGATAAACATGATGGTGGCGACCAACATGATACCCTCGACGGGGATAGCTCTGCCTCTCATATCGAAGGGGGGCTCCTCGGAACTGTTCCTGTCGTTCGCCCTGGGGATGATGCTCGGGGTGAGCCGCCAAACCCAGGAGCAAACACTCGACACCCCGAAAGCGGAATCGTTGCTCGAAATAACTCGTAATTCGTAACTCGTAATTCGTAATTATAAAATGAGGATCATTTTAAGCGGAGGAGGCACGGGAGGTCATATCTACCCGGCGGTGGCGGTGGCCGAAGCGCTGAAAAGGCGTTCGGAGGGCGACGTCGAGTTGCTGTTCGTGGGCGCCGCAGGCAAGATGGAGCAAGAGAAGATCCCCGCGCTGGGCTACGACATAAAGTGCCTGCCCGTGGCCGGTCTTCAACGCAGGTTCGATCTACGCAACCTTGCGGTGCCCTTCAAGGCCGCGAACAGTCTGCGACTCGCCCGCAGGATCATCAAAGAGTTCGGCGCCGATGTGGTGGCCGGTTTCGGAGGATACGCGTCGGCTCCCGTGCTGAGGGCGGCCCAGGGCATGGGCATCCCGACGGTCGTGCAGGAGCAGAACTCCTATGCGGGCCTCACAAACAAGGTGCTGGGTCGGCGCGCGAAGGCTGTTTGCGTGGCCTATGACGGAATGGAGAGGTTCTTTCCGGCCGACCGGATCGTGATGACAGGAAACCCGTTGCGCGGTAATTTTTCGCGCCAACCCTCCCGCGCGGAAGCCCTGGCCCATTTCGGCCTCAGCCCCGACCGTCCCGTGTTGCTCGTGGTGGGCGGAAGCCTCGGTTGCCGCACCTTCAACGAGATGATGAAGCGTTGGGTGGAGCACATCGTCTCAGAGACCGAAGTGCAGGTGATCTGGCAGACCGGTAAATATTATGAGGCCGGGATCGACGCTTTTATGTCCGGAAAACCTTCCGACGGTATTTGGCGCGGAGCGTTTATCGACAGGATGGATATGGCATACTCGGCCGCCGACCTCGTGATCTCGCGCAGCGGGGCCATCACGGTCTCCGAGCTGTGCCTTCTGGGCAAGGCGGTGATGTTCGTACCGTCGCCCAACGTCGCCGAAGACCATCAGACAAAGAACGCGATGGCGTTGGTGGAGAAGGACGCGGCGGAGATATGTCCCGACTCTCAGGCCGTCGAAAGGGCCATTCCCACGGCGTTGCAGTTGGTTTACGATCGCGAAAGGCTCGCGACCCTTTCGGCAAACATCAAAAAACTCGGCATTTCGTTACGAGTTACGAAAAAATGATTCGAAATATATATTTCATAGGCATCGGCGGTATCGGCATGAGCGCCCTCGCGCGGTTCTTTATGCACGAGGGGATGCGCGTCGCGGGGTACGACCTCACCGAAACGCCTCTCACGCGCGCGCTCTCCAAAGAGGGGGCGCAGGTACACTATGACGACGATGCGGCTTTGATCCCCGGCGAATTTCGCGATCCGGCCTCGACGCTCGTGGTCTACACCCCCGCCGTTCCCGCCGACCACCGCGAACTTCGTTGGTTTCTGGACAACGGTTTCATGGTCGAGAAACGCTCCGAGATGCTGGGCCACGTTGCCGAAGGAAAATTCACGATGGCCGTGGCGGGCACCCACGGCAAAACCACAACCACCACCCTCGTCGCATGGCTAAACTCGCAGGCGGCGGGCGGCGGCAGTGCGTTCCTGGGCGGAATATCGAAGAATTTCGACAGCAACCTCGTGCTCGGAAAGGACGACCGACTGGCCGTCGAAGCGGATGAGTTACCTCCCTCCGCTAATCCCCACCAGCCTGCGGCTGACTTGCGGGCTCCGGTCGGTGAGTTTGCTTCGCAAAGTCGGCCTCGACTTGTAGTCGAGGCCGACGAATTCGACCGCTCGTTTTTGAGACTAAACCCCGACGTGGCTCTAATAACGAGCGTCGACGCCGACCATCTCGATATCTACGGAACCTACGAGAACGTGCGGGAGGCTTTCTCGCAGTTCACCGATCGCATTAAACCGGGCGGCGCTTTGGTCGTGCACAAAAAGGTCGATATCGAGATAAGGAACCGGCGGATAACGACCTACACCTATTCGCTCGACGATCGCGCCGCCGATTTCCACACCGAAAACCTCAAACCCCTTCCGGGCGGAAAGTACGGCTATGACATCGCGACACCCGACGGCCTCCTTGAAAACGTCACGCTCGGCATCACGGGCCGCATCAACGTCGAGAACAGCATCGCGGCCGTGGCGATGATGTGGGCCGCCGCGAAAATGCGTTCCGAGCCGCTCGACCACTCGAAATTGCGCCGCGCTCTCGCTGAATTCAAGGGGGTCAAACGCCGTTTCGACATTTGGGTCGACACTCCGAAGGCGGTCTACATCGACGACTACGCCCACCACCCCGAGGAGCTTTCGGCGGCGTTGGGATCGATCCGCGAAATGTTCCCCGGGCGCAGGATAACGGCCATCTTCCAGCCCCACCTCTACACGCGCACACGCGATCTCCACCGCGAATTCGCCGAAGCTCTTTCGCTGGCCGACGAACTCGTACTCACCCCCATCTATCCCGCGCGCGAACTTCCCATAGAGGGGGTCGACGCCGCGCTGATAGGCCGGGAAGCGACCATCCCGTGGCGGGTGGTCGAAAAGGAACGCCTCGCCGCCGGGATCGCCGCCATGCCCACCGACGTGGTGGTAACTTTCGGCGCGGGAAACATAGAGAACCATTGCGCGGAGATCGCTTCGGCGGTTTCCGCCAAAATTACGAATTAAGAGTTGCGAATATTTCATAGACCGAGCGCCGACTGTCGCCGAAGGCGGCGGAGGCATCTTACGAGGGAGGTAATTACGAGTTGAGCAGAACCGGAAACATAATCTTAGCCACTCTGATGTGGTGCGCGATAGCGGCTTACGTCATCGCGGCGGGACATATTGCCGATGAGCGCCGCTCCGGGATCACGGTGCAGGCCCTGCGCATCGCCATCACCGACACGGGCCGCGTCGTCACCGCCGAAAAGGTTCAACAGTGGCTCGCCGCCGAAGGCATCGCCCCCATCGGACGCCCCGTCGACAGTGTCGACACACGCGCGGTCGAACGTCTGTTGGCCCGCCGTCCCGAAGTCGGCCACGTCAGCGCGTGGACCGATCTGGGCGGCACGTTCACGGTGAGGATCGAGCCCCGCCGTCCGGCAATGCGCGTGATATCGGCCGGGGGATATCGTTTCTGGTTCACCGGGGACGGGGTCATCCTGCGCGACAGGGGCGATTTCACAGCCCACGTTCCGGTCGTCACGGGCAACATCGGCTTTCCGTTCAGCCCCGCCACCGAGGGAAGTTACGCCGAGATACAGACCGCTCTCTACCGAGATTTCCTCGAACGGTTCACAGCCCTCGACTCGGGGCGGCGCGAACTCGAGGGGCGTCTCTCCGCCGTCCGTTCCGAGATACGCACCATCCGCTCCTCGACTCCAAAACGATTGTGGAGCGCGGGCCGCAAAAAAACTTTCGCCGAAGGCAAGGCCTCGCGTATCGCGCTTCTGGAACAACAACGCGGAGAGATCGCCGCCTCACTCGCCAAAATGGACGATCTGGAGAGCGAACTCCGCGAAAAAGAAAAAAAATCGTATCAAAGTCACCGCTTTTTATCCAAACTCGCTAACTTTGTGGAATTCATCGGGCGCGACGATTTTTGGGCTTCCCAGATCGTCCAGATCCACGTCACGGGCCCCAAGGGCGCCGACGATTGGAGCGAGCCCCGGTTGGAACTTATTCCGAGGGCGGGCGACCACACGATAGTGCTCGGCGGACTGGACGGCACCGAACGGGAGCGGCTCGAAAATCTGCGTTTGTTCTACGCCAAAGCATTGTGGTACGAAGGTTGGGATAAGTACGGCACCATCGACATCAAATACAGGAATCAAATAGTCTGCACGAAATAGATCATGGAAAGACGAAATCATATTGCGGCGATGGACATGGGCACTTCGAGTGTCTCCATTGCCGTGGGAGGGCCCGACGCCGACGGAAAATTAGTGATAGCCGACATCACCTCGCGCCCAATGCAAGGCATAACGCGCGGAGAGATCACCAACCGGCAGCAGGTCTCGGAGTCGGTTCGCCGGATCGTCGGCGAGGTCGAGCAGAAGCTGGGCATGAGCCTTTCCGACCTCTATACGGGAACTTCGGGGCGCCATATCCGTTGCGCCGGTCACGACTATTATGTCTTCGTGGGCGAGCGTTCCGACGGCGAGATACGCCAGGAGGACATGGACGCCCTGCACGAGGGCATGTCGAACGTTCAGGCCGAGGACGGCCTTCGGATCATGGACCGCATTCCGCAGAAATATGTGGTCGACGGACGCGACGTGGTGAAAGACCCGGTGGGCAGGTTCGGCAAGAAGCTCGAATCGACCTTCAGCTTCGTGTTGGGTTCGGCAACCCTCGTCGACAGGCTCGAAAAGACGCTGCTCGCCCTCGGAACACGTTCGCGCCGTACATATCCCAACGCCCTTGCGAGCGCCGAAGCGGTCACCCTGCCCGAGGAGAGGGAGATGGGTGTGGCGGTGGTCGACCTGGGCGCGGGCACGACCGACGTGTGCGTGTGGCACGACAACGCCGTCAGGTTCGTGAGGGGCATTCCGTTCGGCACGGGCGACATCGACAGCGACATCCACCAGCAGGGCATTCTCGAAAAGCACGTCGAGGGACTTAAGACCACTTTCGGCGTCGCGATGGCAAGCCTTGTGACGGCGGATAAGCTCATCGCCATCTCGGGACGTTCTCCGCGCGAGAAGCAGGAGATATCGCAACGCAACCTGGCAACCATAATCGAGCACCGCCTGCGGGAGATAATCGGTTTCGTGGTGGATGAGATCGGCGATTCGGGCTACGCCGGAAAACTGCGCGGAGGTATAGTCCTCACCGGCGGCGGTTCGCGTCTTTCAGGTATCGACGCCCTGTTCCGCGATGCCACCGGAATGGAGGTCCGTCTGGCGCTTCCCGACGTGAGGGTGGCCGACGAGAGCATTCCTCTGGCGCAGGATCCCGCCCATGCGACGGTCATAGGCCTTTTGCTGAAAGCGATGGCCGAAACCTCGCCCGCGAAGATAGTGGCCGGGAGAGCCGTCAGCCCCTCCGTCGCCCCGCCCGTAACGCCGAAACCGGTAGCCGAACCCGAGCCGGAAGAGGAACCCGAAAAGAAACCGAAGCGCAAAAAAGAGCGCGGCGGCATAAAGAGATGGTTCGAGGGGTTCCTGTCGGAGCCGCTCGACGGAGACGAGGACTTTTAACAGTGGAAAGTGGAGGATTGAAAGTGGAAAGTTAGCTACGCGCCATTTTTTCACTTTCAACTTTCAACTTTCAACTTTCAACTTTCAACTAAATAGAAATGAACAGCATATTGAAGGGATTGGCTTTGGATGAGGTGACGCGCTCGATAATAATGGTGGCGGGTGTGGGAGGCGCGGGCGGTAACGCTCTCAACCACATGATCGACCTGGGGATCAACGACGTCACGTTCATGGCGTGCAACACCGACGCTCAGGCGTTGGAGGACAGCCGTGCGACCATAAAAAAACAGTTGGGCAGTGGTCTGGGAGCAGGCAACGACCCCGAGAAGGGTTCTCAGGCCGCCAAGGAGAGCATCGACGAGATCATAGACGTCTTTCGCACCGAGGGTACGCGCATGATCTTCATTACCGCCGGAATGGGCGGCGGCACCGGCACCGGAGCCTCGCCGATCATCGCCAGAGCGGCGCGCGAACTCGACATACTCACCGTGGCCATAGTCACCACCCCCTTCACCGAGGAGGGGCCCGTGCGCATGGAGCAGGCCCGGAAGGGTATCGAGGAATTGAAACAGTACACCGACTCGTTGCTTGTACTCTCCAACGACAGCATCGAGGCGATGTATCCCGACCTTCCCTACGACGAGGGATTTTGGCGAGCCGACGACGTGTTGGCCACGGCAGTAAAGGGTATTGCAGAGATCATCACGGGCCACGGTACTGTCAACGTCGACTTTGCCGACGTCAACACCGTGATGAGGGGCAGCGGCCGCGCGTTCATGGGTTCGGGCAAGGCCAAGGGTGAAAACCGCGCCATGGAGGCGGTCGAACTGTCGGTCACCTCGCTATTGCTGAACCACCGCGACATCCGGGGAGCGAAGAACATCCTTCTCAACATCTCCTACGGTCAGAAAGCGGTCACCCAGCGCGAGGCCAAATTGATACGTGTCTATCTTCAGGAGCAATCGGGCGGATCGGCCAACCTGATCTGGGGTACGGCGCACAAACCCTCTCTGGGCGAGGAGTTGGAACTGACGATAGTCGCCACCGGATTTCCGGGCGGCGCAGAGGATGTGGTTTCGGTTCCCGCTCCCGTCGAGACCTATTCGGGAGGCGGTTACGGCTCTACACCGGCCCATGGCCCCGGCCGCCGGTACGACCCCGTGCCGGAGGTGGTGCGCCCGCTTCCCGACAGGCCCGAATACACGCCGCCCACGCCGCCCCTGCCTCCGGCGCGGAAAGGCGCTCCCGTCATTCCCCCGCAAAACGGCACCGTGCAGTGGAAAGGCACCGACCGTTACGCCGACATCGACCACGCGGTGAGCACCCCTGCGTGGGTTCGCCACAAAGCGTCGCTCGCCGACATCTCGGCCGTCCGGCCTTCGAGCAAAACCGCGCTCGAGAAAGAGACCACGCAGGAGACTCAAACGGGCTCGCTGTTCGATTAGTTACGAATTACGAGTTACGAATTACGAATCGGCTACGCGGAATCGGATATACAATATATTAATTATGGCAACTAATTCGCAGTTCGTGACACGTATATCGCCTGAACACTCTCGTAACTCGTAACTCGTAATTTATTTTGGAACTTCTGCCACATATGTTTGCCGCGCCCGAGGTGATAGCAATGCTCGCGGGCCTTGTGCTTCTGATCTGTTGCTCGGCTTTCGCGTCGGCTTCGGAAACCGCGCTCTTCTCGCTGAAGCCCACCGACATGGAGGCTTTGGAAGAGCACGACGAAAAGTCCGCCGCACGCATCCGCCGCCTGCTGGACGACAGGGAGTACACGCTGGCGACGATCCTGATCCTCAACAACACGGTCAACATCTGCATCGTGCTTCTGAGCGCCCTTGTGATCGACCGCACCATCAGCTTCGAGAGCACGGTGTGGGAGTTCGTCTTCACCTCGGTCATAGTTACCTTCATCCTGCTGCTTTTCGGCGAGATCATACCGAAGGTTTTCGCCACCTACAACAACCGCCGGTTCGGGCGCATATGCGCCCCGGTCGTATTGGTGTCAAAAACCATTTTGAAACCCGCGGCGTGGCTTCTCGTATCCACAGGTTCGCGCATCAAGGGCAAGAGCCGCGAGAATCTTTCGCTCGAGGAGCTGTCCGACGCGCTGGACGTCACCCAGGCTACCTCCGACGAGGAGAAACACATTCTCGAAGGGATAGTCAGTTTCGCAGGCCGCGAGGTGGGCCAGATCATGCGACCGCGGCTCGACGTGACGGCGCTCGACGTCGAGGACGATTTCGAGCATGTGAAAAAGGTGATAGTCGAGTCGGGTTTTTCGCGCATACCCGTCTACTCCGACAGCATCGACCACATCGAAGGAATACTTTACATCAAGGACGTGGTGCCGCACATCGCCGCGGAGAGGGATTTCGCATGGCAAAAGCTCATGCGAAAGGCACATTTCATACCCGAGCACAAGAAGATCGACGATCTGCTGGAGGAGTTCCAAGCCGGGAAGGTGCATGTGGCCATAGTGGTCGACGAATACGGAGCGACGCGGGGCCTCGTGTCGCTGGAGGATATTCTGGAGGAGATAGTGGGCGAAATTTCGGACGAAAGCGACAGTATAGGGGTACAGTACACCCGTACCGGCGAGGGTGAGTACATCTTCGACGGCAAGACTCATCTGGGCGACCTGGTCCGTGTGCTCGATCTGGAGGAAGACTATTTCGACGACGAGCGTGGAGAGGCGGAGACGTTGGCCGGATTGATGCTCGAATTGAGGCGAGGATTCCTCAAACGCGGCGAGAGCGTCGAATGCCGTGGTTTCCGCCTGACCGTCCTTTCGCTCGACGGCCGCCGCATCGACAAGATAAAAGTAGTTGAAAGTTGAAAGTGGAAAGTGGAAAGTAAGCTACGCAACACACATATTTTTTTCGCGTTAGCCAACTTTCAACTTTCAACTTTCAACTTTCAACTTTCAACTTTCAACTGAATGGATTCCTGGATCGAAATACGCCCCCTGCCCGACACGCCGGGCCTGAGCCGCCGGGTAGCCGAACGTGCCGCATGGCGCGCCATCGTGAGGGAGCGGCTGGGCGAAGACACCGCCATCGGCTATAACGAAAACGGCGCCCCGGTACTCGATCCGGGGCGCGGTTACATAAGCGTTTCGCATACTCGCGGCTGGGTAGCGGTGGTGTGGTCGCCGGGGCCCTGCGCCATAGATATCGAACCGCACGGACGCGAGCTTTCCGCGGCCGCGGCGGCGCGCTATTCGATCCGCACGATAGAGGATTGGTGCGCCCTCGAAGCCGCCTACAAGTTCACCGGCCTCACCGGCCTCGAGCCTGCCCCGGACAGCCTGCACTTTCTGCCCCACCCCGAACTTGTCGTCGCCGTCATCGGAGAATTTGAAAAATAGGATAATGATATCCAACTATTGCCGTCGGTTATAATCGCTTTTCCCGAGGGCGTAACCTGTCCGAGCGAAGTGAGCAGGTGAGCTGAAAATGCCGGACACTGCCCGGCGGCAACTATAGGAATAAACCCTCGGTAGAAAGAAATTTCCTAACAAATATTGCCGTTGGCTAAAGCCAACGGATAGCGTAGCAACAAATAGAATCGGGCTTCAGCCCAAATAATACGGTTGGGCTGAAGCCCGGAGAACATAGACGGCTTTTTATTCCGTCGGTCAATAACCACCCCGCCCCTTCGGGGCACCCCTCCGAAGGAGGGGAATCCGACGGCAATGATAGTAACAGATGAGCGCTTTTCACGAAGATACTCCGTGGATATACAGCACAGACCCATCCTTTATCGAGTCGATGATCGGACGTGTGACCTCCCGCGGCAGCGCCGGACAACCCCAACTGCGCCCCAGACGGCCCGCCGAAGCTATTACCGAAGGATCGGCGTAGTCGGCCCCGTGAACCACAATGGAGCGTGCGCGCGCCTTGTCGTTGACCCCCGGCTCCAATCCGTCGAGCATCATCGAATAACCGTTCCCCCCGATATAGGTTTCACCCGTCAGGTACACTCCCAGCGAACTCTGGTGCGAGCCGCTACGGTTCGAGAAGCGGGTGGCGTAATTGTCGCCGCTCCCCTGCCCGTGCGCGACGTGGGTGCGGAACAGCACACACCCCCGCGTCATGTCTATAACCCACATCCGCCGCTCGGTGGAGGGTTTCGAAAAGTCGATGAGCGTGAGCACCTCGCGCCGCCGTCCCGAAACCGCGTTGTAACGCTCCAGTGCGCTCATGAATACATCGAGATCGACTTCGCCTTCGAGTCCCAACTCGCGGTAGAGAGCCACTTCGGTTTCGACCCCGGCTTCGATTTCGGGATGAGAGGCCATGCCGCCGCCGGGCGAACATGAAAATATCGACAGTAAAATAGTTAACAGGATTGCTTTCTTCATACGGTATAAGAACGTCGCCGGATAACAAAAAATTATCCGGCGACCCATATTTTTTCAAGCAATGTCCTATAAATCAATCGTAGACAAACACGATGGTTTGTTCCAGCGGCGCCCAATCGTAGATAAATTTCGCGTGCGAGGTAGCGTTGCGCACACACTCGTGAGAGCGCGGAATAGTTCCCAGCGTCGAGGAGAACTCCACCGGCGAGCCGTTGGGATTGTTGACAGGCACCCCGTGCATGAACGCCCCGTTGGTGAAGCGGCTGGCCCAGGGGGCGAAACCCACTATCACCGGGCCGCCGTTGTTGTACATCATTCTGGAGGTGCGATCCTGAACGACGAACATCCCCACGGGGGTTACATAGGCATGAGGAGGAACATGCTCGCCCGTCGTGCAGGGATTCATACTGCGCACCAGCCAGTTTTCGCCTTTATCCCTTTCGAGCGTCGCAATGTTCTGATTCGTCCGGTCTATCATCACCACCTTGTCGAAACGTATCGCGTCGATGGGCTTGACGAATTTAAAAGGCACCTCCCACCGGCCCGGAGCGTTGAAAGACTCCACGCGGAAAGCGGTGGAATCGTCGTTGTAGCCCAAAAGGCGAACCAGCGAGCCGTCGCGGCCATAGCGTACCGGGGCCTCGGAGCCATACTCGCCGACTGCGTAAAGCGGCGCCGACTGCGTACGCTGTACACCCCAGCGGTCGGCTATCTGATGGTATTCGTCGGTGGTGTACTCTTTGACGTTGGGCGCCTTGCCATTCCAGTTCTTGCGGTTTTGCAGAATAGCCCATCGTGCCATCTCCTGCTGGATCGAATCGAGCGTAAACAGGCGATCGCGCATCTTGTCGAACTGGAATACCCTCACCGTGTCTTTATACGGATATGTGTCGGCCAAAGTGTGCTGGTCATAGGTGAGCCTTTTCTCGATGGAGACATCGTCGCGCGAGAAACGATTTTTTTCGGGAGCCCTGAGAAGACCGTCGAGAGCGGCTTCGACTTTTTGTTCGCCTGTGCCGACCGCTTCGACCGCGGCGGCCCCCAACCCGGCGTTACGTCCGTCGCCACAAGAGGCGACGAGTCCCACACACGCCACGCAGGCGATAATCATTCTTTTCATAACACAGTAATTTAGATACAGATACGAATTTTCCCAGTATCTATACAATTACCCTGCCATTTTAGATCCGTGCGTTTTTGAACTCTCTGAGCTGTTGCCACAACAGCATCGCGGCGAGGGTTGCGGCCACGGCGTCGGCGATCGGGAACGATATCCACACCCCTGCAACTCCCATCGACCGGGGCAGGATCAGAAGCAGTGGTACCAGAAACAGCAACTGCCGCGTCATCGAGAGCCAGATCGCCTTTTGCGCCTTGCCTATGTACTGGAAAAAGTTTGCCGTCACTATTTGGAAACCCACTATCGGGAATAACATCATCGCGATACGCATAGCCTCGGCCGAAATCTCCACCAACCTTGCGGCGTGCGGATCGCTGCTTTTGACGAACAGCCGCGCTATCTGCTCGGGGAAAAGTTCACCCGCAAGGAACGCCACCGTCATCACCCCCACGGCGCAAAATATCGTCAGCCGCAGAGTGGCGACCACGCGATCGAGCCTGCGCGCTCCGTAGTTGAACCCGACTATCGGCTGCATCCCCTGATTGAATCCCGCGCAGATCATTACAAAGAGCATCACCACGCGGTTCATCAGGCCGTATCCGCCCGAGTAGAGGTCATCGCCGTGCTCCCCGAGCGCCTTGTTGACCAACACCACGATAATGCTGGAGCAGAAATTGACCATGAACGGCGCGACGCCGATAGAGATTATCTTGCCCACCAACGGACGGCTGAGCCGGAAAATACCCTTCCGGAAATGGAGAAAACTCTTCTGCGACGAGAAGTGGGCGACGGCAAGAGCGAGAGCCACCGCCTGCGAGAGTACCGTGGCGAAAGCCGATCCGCGGACTCCCCAGCGGAACACGAACAGGAACAGCGCGTTGAAGGCGCAGGTCAACACCACCGTCAGCAACATCAGACCCATTGCCCGTTGCGGATAGCCGCTCGCGCGCATCATCTCGTTGAAGCCCCAAAAGAGGTGGTTGACGATGCACCCCGCGAATATCACCTGCATAAAATCCCTCGCCGGAGCGATGGTCTGGGAACTCGCACCGAACAGCACCAATATATCGTCGAGAAAAAAAAGAGAAAGCGCCGTCAGCGCTCCCCCTACCATGAGATTCAGCAACACCTGATTACCAAGAAGGTGAAAAGCCCTTTCGCGTTTCCCTTCGCCGAGGTTTATCGACACGTTGGCCGCCGAACCGATGCCCACCATCGACCCGAAAGCGGCCGAGATGTTCATCAGCGGCATGGCTATGGCAAGTCCCGCCAGAGCCATCGCCCCACCCCCCTCGGCGTGGCCTATGAAGACACTGTCGATGATGTTGTAGAGCGACATCGACGCCATGGCGATGATCGCCGGCACGGCGTACCTGCCAAGCAGTTTCGGGATCTTCTCAGTTCCCAGATCGAGGGGTGTTCCAGTCATTTTTTACCTTTCGCAAGTTGCAAAGGTAGGAAAATTACAAGTCAATTCGTCGAGGCAGGATAGAATTACCTCGCAACTTTCGCGGATCTCGACAGTCGTGATTACGAGCGGCGGAGAAATGCGGAACGCCGTGTCGCAGAACAGGAACCAGTCGGAAAGGATGCCGCGCTCGCGGAAAAGCTCCATCAGCCGGTACATTCGTGCGGCATCACCCAACTCGACGGCAAGCAGCAATCCCGCGCGGCGAATTTCGCGAACGGCGGGGTGAGGGGCCAGAAGCTCCTCATACAGTGCACCTTTCGCCTCGGTGTGATCTATCAATCCATCCTCCAGCAACACTTCGAGCGCCGCAAGGCCCGCCGCGCAGCACACCGGATGGCCTCCGAAAGTTGTGATATGCCCCAACGCGGGGTTGTGCGAGAGCGTGCCCATCGTCTCACGCGACGAGACAAAAGCCCCGAGCGGCATTCCGCCCCCGAAAGCCTTCGCAACACACATGATATCGGGCACGACGCCATATCGTTGGAACGCGAACAGCGTCCCCGTGCGCCCCATTCCGGTCTGGATCTCATCGAAGACGAGCAACGCGCCCGTCTGGTCGCACCGCCGCCTCAGAGCCTCCAAAAATCCGGGCTCCGGCAGCCTCACGCCCCCCTCGCCCTGCACCGGCTCGACCAACACGCAAGCCGTTCGTTCCGTCACGCGCGACAGCTCTTCGAGATCATTGTACGTGAGCCACTCCACCCCGGGAAGCAACGGCTCGAAAGGCTGTCGCCACTCATCCCCCTCGGGCGACGACATCACACTCAGCGCCCCTTGGGTCGAGCCGTGATATGCGTTCCTGAAAGCGATCATTTCGCGCCGTCCGGTCGCCCGTTTCGCGAGCTTCAAAGCCCCTTCGACCGCCTCTGCCCCCGAATTCACGAAATAGACCGACTGCAACTGCGGAGGCAGCAATCCGCCCAGCCGCGCGGCGTAACGCACCTGCGGCGCCTCGACCATCTCGCCGTACACCATAGCGTGCATATAGGCCGCGGCCTGCTCCTGCACGGCGCGCACGACCCCCGGATGTCCGTGCCCGACGTTCGAAACCGAAACTCCCGATATAAGGTCGAAAAAACGCTCCCCTTCGGGATGTCCGCCGTCCGGCGGCGTCCACAGGAACACCCCCTCGGCCCGCGCCACCTCTATCATGAGCGGCGAGGGCGACGTCTGCGCCACATGCTCCAAAAACTGTTGCCGTAAAACCTTCATTTTAAATTCGGTTGGGCTGAAGCCCTGATAATGTTATCCGATTCATCCGTTGGCTAAAGCCAACGGCAATGACAAGCCTGCGTCAAGCATAACTCGTAACTCGTAATTCGTAACTCGTAATTCGTAACTCGTAACTCGTAACTCGTAATTCGTAACTCGTAACTCGTAACTATCTGTATTTCCCGTCCTCCTCGAGCATCTTAAGATAGCTTATGTATCGCTCACGGGATATCCCGCCCCGTTCCACCGCGTCGATCACCGCACACCCCGGCTCATGGACGTGGGTGCAGTTATAGTACTGGCACTGGGGCGCAACCCGCATGAGGTCGGGGAAATAGTGGTACAACTCGCCGCCCCCTATGTCGACCAGTCCGAAACCCTTGATACCCGGAGTGTCGATAATGTCGCCTCCGCCTGCCAACGAATACATCTGTGAAAAGGTTGTCGTGTGCATTCCCTTCGAGTGGACGCGCGATATCTCGCCGATACGAATGTCGAGCCCCGGCGAAACGGCCTTGATGAGTGTCGATTTTCCGACCCCCGAATTGCCCGAAACAAGCGTTGTACGCCCCGTCAGATGCTCCCGCAAAGCGTCGATACCTTCGCCCGTCAGCGCGGAGACCGTCATCACGGGATAGCCCGCCCCGCGGTACGTCTCGACAAAATGCCGAACCGCTTCGCCGAAACCCTCTTTCAGAGCCAGATCGGTCTTGTTCAACACGATGGTCGCGGGAATACGGTACGCCTCGCATGTCACCAGAAAGCGGTCGATGAACTCGGGCGCGGTCACCGGTGAGAAGAGGGTCGCCACGACGATCGCCTGATCGAGGTTGGCGGCTATTATGTGTGACTCGCGCGACAGGTTCGACGAACGGCGGATGATGTAGTTCCGGCGCGGCAACACCTCCTCTATCCACACCTCGCCCGTCTCCTCCACGGTGCATTCCACACTGTCGCCCACCACGACGGGATTGGTCGAACGCGACCCCGATAGCCTGAGCCGCCCCCGGACGCGCGCCTTGAAAACCTCCCCGCCGGGATCGCGCACCTCGTACCAACTCCCGGTCGAGCGCATCACGACGGCTGTCATCCTCCCCGTCATAACGTTTTGAACATATCTCGCACCACCGGGAATATGACGTCGCAAACGCTCTCCACCGCCCCGTACATCACCGAATCGCGGCGCACGCTCTCGGAGATCACTTTGCCGGAAGGATCGCAAACCTCGAAAAGAATCATGAAAAGGCCCACGAAGACCGCCATTTTGAGCGCCGAGAAGAGCACTCCCAACAAATTGTCGAATATTCCGAGCCCGACTATCCGGAACAGCCCGCGAGTGACGATCCCTATGAGAATGATCGCGAGGATCACCACGAGCATCACCACGATAAATCCCACGGCACGGCCCATAAGGTCTTCCAGACCGAGCAACGCACCTATTTCGGCGCCGTACTTCCACCCCAGGAACACACCCAGCGCCAGCGCGGCGAGCCCCAGAATTTGCGTCACGGCGCCCTCTTTCCAACCCCGCCAGACGGCGGTCAGAAGCAACAAACCTATTACGATATCGAGCCAGTTCATAATTTTCGTCGTATAAACATTTGCACGAAAGTAGTAAAAATTATTAACTTTGCCTGCATGAAGAGACTCTATCTCGTATTCATGGCGGCGATGCTCGCGCTATCGTCCGTCCCGACAGATGCGGCGGCTCGCGAAGTCTACAACATCGGTGCGGGCTGGACTTTTTTCACGGCCGACCAATCCTCGACCGACGGAGCGGCAGTCGTCAACCTTCCCCACACCCAACCATCCGCCGGTATAGCCAACTATCTTAAAAGCATAGATATACCCTCCGCGTGGGAGGGCCGCAGGGTATTCCTGAGGATCGGCGGCGCGGCACGTGTGGCCGACGTCTTCGTGGACGGTGTCCACACCGCGACCCACCGAGGAGGCAATTCGGCCTTCACCGTCGAGATCACCGACCGTGTTAGGTGGGGCGCTCCCGCATCCGTCCGCATAGTGGTCGCAAGTTCGCCGGGCTTCGACGTGTTGCCCGTCGCCGGTAACGAAAAGGTGTACGGAGGCATTTTCCGCAACGTCGAACTCATCGTGTGCGAGCCGCTTTCCATCTCTCCGGCCGCTTCTCTCGACGCAATCTCCGCGGGGACCGGCAACAGAACATGCGAGGGTGGCGACGGCATCTGGATCGCCACCGACCGGCTGACCCGCGACCGGGCCGAAGGCAGGGTGAGCCTCGCACTTCTCACCCCGGAGGAGGTGCCTCAAGGCTCTTTCGCACGTATACGCTTCTCCGACGCCGACGGCAATCTGGTGTCACAGAGCAGTTTGCCTGTGTCGAGTGCTTCGATGGAGATTCCTTTCACTCTTGCCGATCCCCATCTGTGGCAGGGCACGGATGATCCCTATCTGTACGACGTCGAAGTGTCGCTCCGCACGCCCGAAGGCACGGTGACCGACTCACTGACGGTGCCGATGGGTTTCCGCACCGTGGGCATCGACAAGGAGAACAATTTCACGCTCAACGGAAAACCGCTGAAGATACACGGCGTCATCCTTCCGCGCGACCGCAGCGTGGTGGGCATGGCGCTCACCCCGTTCCAGATCGAGGAGGATGTCGATTTCATCCTCGAGATGGGTGCCAACGCGGTTCGTGTGGCGGGCGGCCGACACAGCGACTATTTCTACCAATTGTGCGACGAGGCGGGCCTTGTGGTTTGGAACGACGGTCCGTTCACCGGCGCGGCCTACCCCACCGATATAGATTTCGTCGACACCCGGGCTTTCCGCGAGAACGGCCGTCGGCAAATGAGCGAAATGGTATCCGAACTGTATAATCATCCGTCGGTGGTGATATGGGGCGTATCGTCGAACGTTTCCGCGCGCGGGGACGATCCCATAGAGTATATTCGCGAACTCAACTCTTTAGTACACAGGCTCGATCCCCACCGACTTACCGCGGCGAGCAGCGTCAGCGACGGCGACGTGAACTTCATCACCGATATGATCTCGTTCGATCTGTCGCTGGGCTGGCAGAGCGGCCTTCCCGACGCGGTAGTACCCTGGCTCGAACAGCTTCGGGCGGGATGGCCCGAACTTCGCGCGGGAATATCCTATTCGGCCGGAGCCTCGATACTGCATCAGTCGGAACTATTAGAAAGACCCTCGCCCGCAAGCGATTACCATCCCGAGGGGTGGCAGACTTTCTTCCATGAGGAGTACCTGCGCAATGCGGTCGACGCGCCCGGACTGTGGGGCGTGTTCGTGGGCAACATGTTCGACTCGGGAGCCGCGAAGGTCTCGGGCAATGTTTCGGCGGCCTCTTCCGTCGATGGCGGCATCGACGACCGGGGCCTTGTGACCTTCGACCGCAAAGACCGCAAAGATGCCTTCTGGCTCTACAAGGCTGCGTGGAATCACACCGATCCGTTCGTCCATATCACGGGTTCGCGGCTCGAGGGCCGCACCCTGCGTCGTCAAACGATCCGCGTATACTCCAATTTGTCGGAGGTGGAATTGATTATGGGAGGCCGTTCGCTGGGCGTGCGCACGGGCCAGAGGGGTGTTTTCGTGTGGGAGGATGTGAACATGCGTACCGGAGCTAACCGTCTCGAGGCACGCGCCCGGGGAACCGTCTCCGCTCCGGTGGGAAGTTCCGCCGGAGGCGCCGTTCCCGCCACGGCCAGCGACCGCGCGACGTTCACCGTCTATCCCTCGACCGCAATAATTCCCGTGCCGACGGACCCTCGCAAAACAGCAGATCCACAGCAGACAATCCAGCCGTAAAGGGCATCCTGTCGGCGAAAACCTGCGTATATTCCTGAAAGCAACGGCTCGGAAAGGCTTTGTCCGTGGGATCGTCCGGCCTTCGAAGCGCCTTCTTGCCCCGCAGGTCGATGTCGTCGGGTGAGGCGGTCACATAGTTTTCGGATATCTTCACCGTGCCGGTCAATCCAAAGGCGGTTGTAAGCACACCCAGCAATTCGAGGTTCAGGTCGATCAGAAAATCGAACCGGCGCGCATATACCGGCGCGAACCGCTCCTGGTAATGGTCGAAAAAAGGGGAATTGCGATAGGCCGAAACCATCGACACCCAATGGGTATGCTGCCGGGCACCGTCAGCGCGGCCACCCCGTTAGCGGTCATGATCTCGGCGCGGTTGCGGGCGGTCTGTTTCACCCAGTTCTCGCCGACATCTATCACGCAGTCATCCTGCGCCAGCCGCGCGAACCACTCCACACCACCCAGATATGTCAACGGCAGGATCGTCATTTCTCGACCCAGACACTGTCGGTTTTGAGAAGGTCGATAAGGGAAGCAAGCGCTTCACCTTGGGGAATATCGCGCCGCACGACCTCGCGTCCGCGATAGAGCGTAATGAGGCCCGGCCCCGCGCCCACATAGCCGTAATCGGCGTCGGCTATCTCGCCCGGGCCGTTCACTATGCACCCCATCACGGCGATCTTCAGCCCCGGCAGGTGTCCCGTGGCGGCTTTGATCTCCTCCAGCACGGGCGACAGGGCATAGAGCGTGCGCCCGCAACCCGGACAGGCGATGAACTCGGTGCGCGAACGGTCGAGCCCGCAGGCCTGCAAAATAGCGCGCGCGACAGGTATCTCGTCCTCGGGCGGCTCGGTGAGCGAAACGCGGATCGTGTCGCCGAGACCGTCGGTGAGCAACGCCCCTATTCCGACCGCCGATTTCACGCGGCCTTCGAGTCCGCTGCCCGCCTCGGTGACTCCCAGATGCAGGGGATAGCGCATCCCTTCGGCATCCATGGCGCGGGCAAGTTCGCGGTATGCCGCAACCATCACGCGCGTGTTCGACGCTTTCATCGACACCACCACCTGATCGAAACCCCGTGAGCGACACACCCTCAGAAACTCCATCGCCGAAGCGACCATTCCCGCCGGGGTATCGCCATACTGCTCGGTAATGCGCCGCGAAAGAGAGCCATGATTGACCCCTATGCGGATCGCCGTTCCCGTCTCCCGGCATTTGTCCACTAACTCCTCAAACGGAGATTGCGCCTTTTCTCCATTCGTAACTCGTAACTCGTAATTCGTAATTGAATAGTTTCCCGGATTGATCCTAACCTTGTCGACAACCCCGGCAAGCGCAAGCGCCACCGCAGGCTGAAAATGGACGTCGGCCACCAGAGCCACATCGGGCCACTCGGCGCGCACCCTCCGCACGATCTCACGCATACTCTCCGCCTCGCGCATACCTTGCGTGGTGAGGCGCACGATGCGGCAACCCGCCTCGCGAAGCCGCCCGATCTGGGCCACGGAAGCCTCGATATCGTTGGTGTCGGTATCGCACATCGACTGCACGGCGACGGGATTCCCACCGCCGATGGTCACGGGCCCTATCCGAACCTCCGTCGTTTCGCGTCTGAAACTCATGGCTTTAGAATACTATTTTTACACCCGCCATCACACTCGCCCCCCGGCCTCTATAATAGGGATAGGGATAAAGAGCCTGATTCGCAAGATTACGTCCCTCTACCCACACCCAGAAATCGGGAGCCACCTTCGCCTCGACGCTCGCAAAAACATCGACCACAGGCGAGACGGAGAGTAGTATGGCAGATGAGTAGTGACCGTAGGCAGTGCCGATATAATCGCGTGTTCCCGTGACTTCAGCTCCCGCCGAGAGCGAGAATTTGTTCTTGTACGACCATGCCAAAGTGACCCCGGCGTCGAAATCGGGCATCCAGGTCGCGATCATTCTCTCTTCTCCTACGAGGTACCCCATACTATCGTGAGGGATATAAAAGAATCCGTCGAATTTGTTATGATACCAGTTGCCGTGGAGTCTTGCCGAAAATCCGCCGAGACCATGCAACCCCAACTCGATACCCGCCGTTAACTGCCTGCCGTCAGTGGCAACGGGGAAGTACATCACTGGCCCGAAATTAGTGAAAGAGGGCGACATTATGTTGTAGTCCTCCAGTGTCGACGCCCCGACCGACAGCTTATATGAGAATACATCGCCGAAATCGCCCATAATCCCGCCCCGAAGTTCCGTCGAAAGGCCCGTCGCCCCGTCGCTGTATACGTAGGGATTACGTCTGGAGAGCGTCTCCATGTCGCCGTCCATGATTCGCGACGATAGCGACGCAAATGGCACAAAACGATCGTCGGCTATATCGAAACTCACTTCGGCAGCCGGACGCAACCTCACATGGTTTTGGTAGAAATGGAAATTGTTTATGTAGAATAGATCGCCTCCGAAGCGTAGCCTGAACTTTTCGAGATTCAAAATATAGCGTAGCGCCAATGATGCCGAACCGAATGAATTATTCCTGTTGGCACCACCCCTCTTAGGGTGTTCATACTCAATTAAAGTTCCGCCAAACCTTGCTTTAAGTTCCGCATCGAACCCCTGAGAGTCGTTGAACATTTTTCCCATCCGAAATTTCAAACCAAGATCGGCTTGAGAAGGTTCTTTTTTCAACAGAAAAGCGTTGGGAACACCGCTCAGATCGGCCACGATATACTCCACGGTATAGAGCGAAGAAGGATGCCTGCCGTATGATAAGCCTCCCCTGATACCACCCTCACCATCTTCGATGGGATCGTACAGCAGATCTTGATTGAAATACCTCACTTCGCCCTCCCGATGTGTATATCCCCCGTCGAACTCGATCCGGAAATTGAAGTGAGACATATCGGTAAAGTCGTCGCCGAAACCGATGCTTCCTCCGACCCTGTTCCAGCCCACGCGATCCTGTTTGAACGCTCCGGCCAGCGGATCGATAAAATTGTCCGGATAACCGTACATATCGAACCGGCGGTTGTCATAGGTGATATTGCCTTCGAGCGAATATCGCTTCCACTTGCGCGAGCCCCACAGCCCGACTGTGTTGGCCATCTCGGTCGCCGGAGCCTTGACGCCGATGTCGTTCTTAATTTTGGAATACGCCCCCTTGTGGTTCGCGAAAAGCCCGAAGGTACTGCCCACGCGCATCCGGGGAGTAAAATAGAGGTCTAATACCGTCGCGAAAGGCGCCCCCGCCCCCGCGCGCAGGTAGAGCGGCCGCCCCGACTCGAAAGGAGCCATGTCGACGGTCGCCGCTGCATACGGACGTATCTCGAACGAAGTGGCCGACGCCGTGGAAGTTATGTTGTACGATATCTCGGGCCTCAACCGCACGGTGTCGGTCATGTCGGGGGCGATGGGAAGTTTCTCGGCCCGGCCCACCCTCGGGGTGTACGCCCGCGTCACCTCCAACTGTTTCGACAGATCTTCCTGCGCATGAACGCTCCCCACCGCAAACAAAGCGATCAATATAAATATCTTTTTCATTCGTAACTCGTAATTCGTAACTCGTAATTTTTAGCGAAGCGTCGCGATTCGTTCCTTCGCCGCGGCGACTATGCCGTCGTCCGAGGGCGAATATCCGTCGACTATACTCTGGAAGGTAGCCCGCGCCTGGAACGTGTCGCCCTCGCGGACGTAGATGTCGCCCAGAGTGAGGAACGCCTCCCCGAGCCAGTAGCTGTGCGACGTGCCCGCCTGCGAGAGGGCGAACACGGCCTCCTCGGCGAGGCGGTAGTCGCCCGCCTCGTAGAGATACTCTATGACGCGGTAGGCGCTCTCGGCCCCGGCGGCGCTCTGGGGATCGACGGCGAGGGTGCGGTATATATCTATCGCCTCGTCCTGCCGGCCTTCCGCGCGCAATACTCCGGCTTTGGCGAACGCGGCGTCGAGACGGCTCCTTTGCGGAGTTTCGGGCAGTGCGGCCACCTCGTCGGCCATCGCTTTTATTCGCGCCGCGTCGCCCGTGGCTATCACGCTTTTGACATACCCTTCGAGCGAACGGCCTCGGGCGGCGGGATCCGTGACGAGAGAGGCGTGGCGGCGATACGCGTCGGCGGCGTCGGTATAACGGCGGGCATCGAAATAGAGTCCCGACAGATATCCCAGCGCCGTGGGAATGTACTCTCCGCGCGCGTCGCCGCGAACGTAGTTTTCGAGTGCGGGAATGGCTCTGGCGGCATCGCCCGAAAGGTAGACACGCTGGGCCGCGGCGAAAGTCAGCGAGTCTCTCTGCGCCTCGCCCACGTCGGTCGGCGCCCCGGTGTCGCGTGCGTAGGCGAAGTATCCGTCCACGTCGCCCGCGTCGACGTAAAGCCCGCGTATGCCAACCATGGCGTCCTGAGCCTCGCGCGAGTAGGGCGCGCTCTCGACAATCATCTTGTAATATTCCATCGACCGGGCGCGATCGCCCATATTCAGATATGCCAGCCCGAGATTCGACAGGGCGGGCAGATAGAGTTCCGATGAGGGATAGCGCGCTATGAAATCGGCCAGAATCTTCGCACCGTCGGCATACCTGTCGCGCGAGATCAGATAACGCCCCAACTCGTATGTGGCCTGCTCCACATAATCGCCCTGACCCGCGTCTATTATCGCCTGCAGGCTCTCGATCTTACGGTCGGGACGATCCACAAGACCCAGCATCATGGCCCTCTGGTAGGCCGAGTAGAAGCGTTCGGGAGTGCCCACCGCGGCGGCGGCGTCATATTTCTCGATAGCCTGCCAATAGGTGCGTTCGGCGTGGAGAATGTCGCCCTCGCGGTTCAAGGCGTCGGCCCGGTAGGAGTCGCGCGCGGTGTGGCGCGCCAGAAAATCGTCGAACCATCTCTGCGCGACGGGCCACCGTTCGAGGTTGAAGTTAGCGTAACCGAGGTTGTATCGCGCCAACCTGTTCTCGGTCTCGGTGGTGGGCGACAGCCTCAGGTACTCCTCGTATTTCGGGATAGCGCCCCGGTAATCGCCCTGGCCATACAGCACCTCGCCCTGCCAAAAGGTGGTGAGAGCCGTGTATTTGGCGTTATGGCGGTTGCGCGCCGACACGTCGAGCCACTTTTGCGCCCCGGCCATATCGCCCTCGTTATAGGCTTCGAGGGCGCGGAAATAGGTGATCTTCTGAAGGGCGGCCCTCACGTCGTTGTCGGGATCGGGGTGTTGCATGATCGCCTCGTAGGCGGCCTCGTAATCGCGAGAGTTGTAGTACGCCGCGATCAGATATTCCCTTGCCTCGCGTGTGCGCCGCGAACTTTCGGGATACTCGGTTATGTATCGCGTGAGGACGTTTATCGCTTCGTTGAACCGTCCGCCGCCCGTTTCGAAGAGCAACTTTCCGTAGTTGAACAGCGCGTCCTCGGTGATGGTAGCGTCGGCCCCCGAGGCGGCGGCTATCGAGAACGACTGCATTGCCCGTTGCTTGTCGCCCAGATGCAGATATGTGTCGGCCAGATGATAGGAGGCGTTCTGCGACAGCGCGTCGTCGGCCCCGGTCGCCCGTGAAAGATGGGCGGCGGCCTCCTCCCACCGGCCCGCGCGGTAGAGCGAATACCCGGCCGTGTAGTTCTCCTCGCGGCTCATCTCGCCGCCGAGCTGCCGGTAGTTCTCGATATTCTCCAGCGCGCGGTCGTACTCCCCGAGGCGGAACCAGCTCTGCGCCGCCATTCCCTCGAGTTCGGCGCGGCGCGGCATGGCCGTCTGCGGAATGAGCCGGTCGGCATTCTCGGCCACATATCGCCAGTTGCCTTCGATGAACTCTATCTGAAGCAGATAATATGGAACGAGCGCCGCGTAGGAAGGGTCGTCGGCAAGGGCGGAAAAATCCCGTTTCGCCTCGGCATAATTCCCGGCGGCGTACTCCATGTAGGCGATGTAATAGGCGGCGTGCGGAGCGTATTCGCTCCCGGTCGAAACCGCCCGGAAATCGGCCGCGGCATCTTCGGTGTGTCCGGCCTCGAACAGCGCGTGTCCTCGTTTGAAGTACAATTCGTCGCGATCGGCACTCGACAGGCGGCGCGGTTCCACCGCCGCAAGAAGCCCGAGCGCATTATCGTAATCGCCCGTGTCGTAATAGAACACTCCGGCGCGAAACTTAACTTCGGCGGTATAGGGCGAGGCCGGATATTTTTCGACGAGCGCCTGCAAACGCTCACCCGCTCCGGGCTTTTCGAGCCGTGCGGCGCAAAAAGCCTCGAAAGTCTCGGCTTCGATCGCTGCGGTCGTCCCGCCGCCGGATTGGGCCGCTGCCCTGTCGAATTCATACTCCGCGGCGGCCCACTGCCCCGCGGCGTAAAGCCGGTGCGCGGTCGCGAGAGGATCTTTCACGGCTTCGGTCTGCGCCATGGCTGTTCCGCAGAGCGCCGCGGCAAAGAGCAGATATATTATTTTTCGCATAGGTCGAACATTTCCACAAAGATAGCGCAAACTTTTAATTCGTAACTCGTAACTCGTAATTACTTTAACGTGAGTTCGACGAATTAGTTAATTGTAATGTATTTGTTTTCAATCTGTTTCCATTTACGCGAAGCCTGAGGCTTCGCAAAGTCCCCCTTTTGAAGGGGGATTTAGGGGGTAGGTTACAAGGAGCCGGCTTTGAAAAAGCCGGTAACGTGGGTTCGATGAGTTCAAATGAACCCTAAGCATAACTTAATCCGCTATATGTCAAAATATTTGAATTCATCGAACTCACGTTAATTTATGAAGCTCGTGAGCGGATGAAACACCCTGAACCCTTCGGCCAGCGAGACGGTCACGCGGCCTATGCGGATGGGGCTTTCGATCATGAGCGGAATTTTGTTCCCGTCGTCCGATATCCACGCCGTGAAGGTCATCCCCTCCTGGTAGGTCGAGCCGTCGGAGGTGGCCATCGTGCAGGTGAAGCGCAGTGCGCGGAACCGCCCCAACTTTCTGACCTTCACCTCCTCGCGCCCAATGAAGCGCAGCACGATGGGTTTAGTGTCCCTGTCGAGCACCAGATCGAGCGGAATAGCCTGCCCGGGAGTGAGCGCGGCCGGATCTATGGCCCTAAGACGATAGAAGAGCGAAAGGGCGTCGCCGCTGTCGGTGCCCGGAAGAGGATATGTGTCGTGACGGTCGGCATCCCATTTCGCGTTGCGGCGCACATTGCTCACCGTCATCGCCCTCCAGTCGTAGGTGAAGGTCGCACGGTAACGGTAATCGTTCTCCTGAAGGTCGCTCGTCATGCGGCTGGGGAGCAACGTTGTGCCATCGAGCCAACTGTGATAGGTGTCGTTCAAATCGAAAAGGCCCTTGGCGGCGCCGGTGGTTCGGCCGTTGCCTACGATGTGGAACTGTTTACCCGTACCCGAATTCTCCTCCAGAGTGCGGATCGAGATCCTCATCATGTTGATCGGAGGGATCAGCGCGGCGCGGTAAGAGACGGTGTAGAGCAACTCTTCGCCGTCGGCGAAAGGGGCCGCAAGTAAAGGCCGGGAGGAGTTTTGCGCCAGCCCCGGCAAAGCGAAAGTCGCCAAAACGGCGGCAAGCAATACTGAAAGTCGGTTCATCATATCGTTCTAACGAAGAATTGAGTCGAAAAGTATTTATGAGATATTACTGAAATCCTTCGGCGTTTTCGGGGCGAAACGCTCTTTAAGCACGCGCAGGAGTACATTTTCGGGCCTTTCCAAAAGGGGATCGGCGTCGAGTATCTCACCGGCGACGCGGCGCGTGAGTTCGATTATCTGCTGGTCGCGCCCGAGATCGGCTATTCGCAAATCGAATGCCAGACCGCTCTGCTGAGTTCCGGCGATGTCGCCCGAGCCTCTCAGGCGCATGTCGAGTTCGGCGAGTTCGAAGCCGTCGTTCGTTGCCACCATCGCCCCGAGACGCTGGCGCGCCTCTTTCGAAAGTTTCTCGCCGCTCATCAGCACACAATAAGACTGCTCGCCGCCGCGCCCGACGCGACCCCTGAGCTGATGAAGCTGCGAAAGGCCGAAACGTTCGGCGCTCTCGATCACCATCACCGTGGCGTTCGGAACGTCCACCCCCACCTCTATCACCGACGTGGCGACCATGATCTGCGCCTGCCGCTCCTTGAACTCCCTCATTGCAAGCTGTTTATCCTCGGCCTTCATTTTTCCGTGAACGGCGATCACCTGATACTCCGGGCGCGGAAAGTCGCGCGTGATGCTCTCGAAACCGTCGTAGAGGTCTTTGTAGTCCATTTTCTCGGACTCCTTGATAAGAGGATACACGACATACACCTGCCGCCCCTTCGCGATCTCACGCTTGAGGAATCCCCACACGGCGAGACGGTCGGCATCGGTCTTGTGGAAGGTCTGGATCGGTTGCCGTCCGGGAGGAAGCTCGTCGATCACCGAAACGTCGAGATCGCCGTAGAGCGTCATGGCGAGGGTGCGCGGGATCGGGGTCGCCGTCATCACGAGTATGTGTGGAGGCTGCGAATTCTTTGTCCACAGGCGCGCCCTCTGCTCGACCCCGAAGCGGTGCTGTTCGTCGATTATCACAAGGCCCAGATTCGCGAACCCTACCCTGTCCTCGATCAGCGCGTGGGTGCCTATCAGGATGTCGGCCTCGCCGCTCGCCGCACCCTCCAACGCCTCTTTTCTCTCGGCGGCTTTGGAAGCTCCGGTCAGGATGGCGACCTTCACGCCCAGCCCTTCCGTCATGCGCGAAACGGAGGCGAAGTGTTGGCGGGCGAGAATTTCGGTGGGCGCCATCATGCAGCTTTGAAATCCGTTGTCGGCGGCGAGCAACATCGCCACGAGAGCCACAAGGGTCTTTCCGCTACCCACGTCGCCCTGCAACAGGCGGTTCATCTGTCGGCCGCTCACCGTATCGGCACGAATCTCTTTTATCACCTTCTTTTGCGCTCCGGTGAGCGGGAAAGGCAATTTTTCCGACCAGAACATGTTGAAGTTATCACCGACTCTGGGAAACATAAAGCCATTTTCGCGCGTAAGTCTGTGACTTCGCTTCGAGAGTATGTCCAATTGCACTCCGAACAACTCCTCGAATTTGAGCCTGTATTCGGCGGCCTTGAGAAGCGCCGGGCTTTGCGGGAAATGGATGTTGAATAGAGCGTCGCGCAATCCCATAAGCCCCTGTTCGTCTATCACCCGCCGCGGCAGAGTTTCGGTGACGCTCCCTTCCGCAAGCCGCCACGCCGAGGCCACAAGATTGGATATCCCCTTGGTTTCGAGGTGCGCGTTGGTGAGTTTCTCGGTCGTGCCGTACACCCCCTGCAACGCTCCCGCGGGCTTTCCGGCCGCCGCTTCGAGTCCTTCCACTTCTGGATGCACCATCCCGAACTCACCGTGGAAAAAGTGGGGCCGCCCGAAGAAAACATACTCCCGGCCTGCCTCGATGCGTTTCTCGATCCACTTCAATCCTCGGAACCACACCAGCTCGGCGCTCCCGCTTCCGTCGGACACCGCCACCGAGAACCTCTGCCCCCGCCCCGCGCCCAAGAACTGTTTGGCGGTGACGCGCGCCCTGATCTGCACGAAGGTCTCGCCCGAGGCCTCGGTAATGTCGGCGATGCGATAGAGGCGGGTACGGTCGATCCACCTGAACGGGAAGTAATAGAGCAGGTCGCCCAGTGTGCGTATGCCGAGCTCGCCTGCCAGCAGTTTCGCGCGCGCCTCGCCCACCCCGCCCAGATACTTGATGTCGTTATCGAGATAACTTGCCACAACCGCAAAGATAGCGATTTTTACCGTTTTGCGGTCAGCGCGGTGTCACCTTCTCTTTATCCATGATTCCCGAAGTCGCAAAGGCGAATTGCCCCCGCACCTACGTTAAAACAATGGCTACAAAACGAACGGCACCCCTGCAAGGTGCCGTTCGTTTTGGGAGGATCGCCGGATCACAGCAAGCTGGTCGTCACCGCGCTACTCCAGTCGGATGTCACGCCACTTTCCACGACCCTGCACC